>Ga0180301_10000528_pt1 | contig 29463 bp, 27 predicted proteins | sample GuaBasSediGuay16_FD_121797 | JGI IMG/M metagenome (GOLD analysis project Ga0180301, IMG submission 121797) | Subseafloor sediment microbial communities from Guaymas Basin, Gulf of California, Mexico - Guay16, Core 4569-2, 12-15 cm | ecosystem: Environmental > Aquatic > Marine > Hydrothermal... | reverse complement strand
GAGGTAGAGTTCGCTTTTTAAGGGATCTTTTTCCTGGCAGTCTGCGAGTTTTCCTGGAAGGCTGGTTATTTCGAGGGCGATCTTTCTGCGTGTGAGTTCTCTTGCTTTGCGTGCCGCTTCTCGTGCGTGGGCTGCTTGGACGGCTTTTCCCAGAATTGTCTTTGCTATTTTTGGGTTTTCTTCAAAGAACTCTGAGAGTCCAACGCCTACAAGTGCTTCTGTGATACCTTTTATCTCACTGTTTCCAAGTTTTGTCTTGGTTTGGCCCTCGAACTGTGGATCTGTGAGTTTGACACTTATTATAGCAGTCAAGCCTTCTCGCACATCCTCGCCAGAGAGTTTTTCCCCTTCTTTTAGCACATTGTTCTTTCGGGCGTAGTCGTTTGCAGCGCGTGTGAGGGCTGCCTTGAAGCCGCTCAGGTGTGTCCCGCCTTCGTGCGTGTTGATGTTGTTTGCAAAGGTGTAGATGGTTTCAACGTAGCTATCGTTGTACTGCATCGCGATCTCTACTTGGGTGCCGTTCTTCTCCCGGCTGAAGAATATCGGGGTTTTGTGAAGCACGTTTCGATTCTTGTCCAGGTATTCTACGAACGACGCGATCCCACCTTCGTAGTGAAACGTCCGCTCTTCGCCGTTTCGTTCATCTATTATCGAGATTTTGAGACCGCTGTTCAGAAATGCTTGTTCCTGGAGGTGTTTGGAGAGGAGGTCAAAGTTGTATTCTATCGTTTCGAATATCTTTTCATCGGGTTTGAAGCTCACCCGTGTGCCGCGTTCTCTGCACTCGCCGATGGTTTCAACACTGCTCGTTGGACTGCCGCGCTCGTAACTTTGATGGTACCTAACAGATTCTCTGCACACGTCCACTGCAAGCCATTCTGAGAGTGCGTTAACAACCGATACGCCAACCCCGTGAAGTCCTCCTGATACTTTGTAAGAGTCGGTATCGAACTTGCCGCCTGCGTGTAGCATCGTCATCACAACTTCGAGTGCGGATTTCTTGTACTTGGGGTGTTTGTCCACTGGTATGCCTCTGCCATCGTCTAAAACGGTGATGCTGTTATCGTCGTGTATCCTGACCTGGATATTCTTGCAGTGACCTGCAAGTGCTTCATCTATGCTGTTGTCAACGACTTCGTAGACGAGGTGGTGGAGTCCTCTCTGGTCAACGCTCCCGATGTACATGCTCGGGCGCTTGCGCACCGCTTCCAGTCCTTCCAAGACCTGTATACGAGATGCATCGTATCTCTCAACCATCTCTTATCTCCAAACCAATTCTACAAGACGATCAAATCTATATTTTATCCAGTCAGATCAAAACAATAGACGAAAGTGGACAAAATCAACATCTCCTTATACGAGAGGATTGGTTAAAAAGCTTACTCAACAACTTTGGCTGCATGTGGCTCAGAATCACAGTTTATCGGTGGAGTGGTGTTTATGAAATCTGTCCATTCCTCTTCTGGTGTTTCTGAGTAAGAGTGCTGCCATCTCCTGGGTCGGCCATGCGCCGAGTCCACAGTCAGGTCCAGCATAGCGTATACGTTCACCAAAAACATTGTATGCCCTGAGTAGTCGCTTTTCGATCACACCAGGCGTTTCCATCTCGGTTACGACCTCTTTCATCCTCGACGGTTCTTTCCACACATTTGTGTCGTATTTCTCGTTCAACACTGCTGTGAGAGTGAATATATCTGTTCGTGCAATGCCAGTGCGCAGGAATGAATCGGTCTCTTCAAGTATGTTTTTATCAATTAAATCAAGATATGAAGGACTTGCTGCCGATTCCACACCGATAACATTGATATTATCTGTCTGACACGCAAGCCTGTAATGCAAAGGTGAGTGAAGATGGATCTCAACATCGATCTTCTGCGATCTCGCGCTCTCCGCTGCAATTGAAAGCGCATCGATCACGGAATCTTCATCGAACATGACCTGTGGACTTATCCCGAGGCTCGGCTCGTCGATTGAGACCACCTTAACCTCTGAAAACCTGACACCTCTCATCGTTCTTCTGATGAAACGATCGATGCTTCGGGCAAGGACCTGGTAGATATCCACGTATTCTGTTGCCCCGAACTCCTTCAAGTAAAGCTCAAGTGGACCTGTTACACAAAGACGAAGCGGCATTCGCACTCCGTGTTTCTCACGATACTCTCGTGCAAAGGGCTCTATCGCATAGACTTCAACGATCTTCGCATCCTTCTCTGACACGAGGTATGGTTCGTCCACCTTTAATGGGTCATTGATCACTCTGAGAAACTGGTGGTTCATGTCCTGAAACTGTGGATACGTCGGCACATCAAGTCCTGCCCCAATCTTCTGACGCATAACCTCCTGCAGGATGACTGTGAACTTATTCCAGTCATTTTCAATGGTTTCCTCAACCCAATCCCTGCTAAGACCCGCCGGGGGTGGGTAGCTTCCAATGTCATCAAAGAGAATCTGCATATCTCTTTGCATAGGGTATCATACCACATTAACCATTCGCCACGACCAACACGCTTTTAGACATTTTGATCACTATCATGCCCGTGTGCAGTGTGGATTTTGCTCGGGAGAGGGATGCCAAAGTTAAATCGTAGACCACACTTATTTCGTAAAATATAGATTTAAAATCATAGAATTGATAGAGAAAGATGGTTAGAATCAACACGTACACGCAGCCTTCAAAAACGCCAGACTTGTCAGATAAATTCTAAGATCAAACTTCGAGTTTACGCGGCTGTCAAATTTTTGGTATATCCCTGTTCAAGGATAAAGATTAAGTCCTTGACCTGCGAGAATAGAGTGATGATCTCTATCGCTCTTGCTGGGAAGCCAAATTCTGGTAAATCCACATTTTTTAAGGCTGCCACGATGGCGGAAGTGGAGATTGCAAATTATCCTTTTACGACGATTGATGCCAACCATGGGATAGCTCACCTGCGTATCGAGTGTTCCTGTCAGGAACTGAATATCTCTGGTTGTAAATCATGTTTTGATGGTGTCAGGTTTGTTCCTGTTGAACTGATCGATGTGGCTGGGCTTGTGCCAGATGCACATAAAGGTCGTGGGCTCGGGAACGAGTTTCTGGGTCATTTGAGCCGTGCGCATGCGATAATCCATGTGGTCGATGCGAGTGGTGGAACTGATATAGAGGGGAACCCTGTTGGAATAGGAGAACACGATCCACTGGAGGATGTAGGGTTTCTTGAGAGGGAGATCGATATGTGGATCCTTGGAATCCTGCAGCGTAACTGGCAGCGGATATCGAAGAGAGGTGGCGTGGAGAAGATTCCGATCGAACGCATCATCGCAGATCAACTCGGTGGCGTAGGGGTTGACGAGAAACAGGTCAAAACCGCTCTTTTAGGATTGGATCTTGGAGACAAGCCGAACGCGTGGGGCAAGGATGAACTCCTGGATCTTGTGCGGGAGATTCGCAGGCTTGAGAAGCCGATGCTGATAGCGGCGAACAAGGTAGATATAGCACCAGAAGAGAACATCAGAAGGCTTGAAGAGCTCGATTGCGACGTTGTTTTCCTTAGCAGTGCTGCAGAGCTTGCACTCAGGACTGCTGCCAGCACGAACGTGATCAGTTACCTCCCAGGCGATACAGGGTTCACAGTGACTGGCACAGAATTATCTGAGGCACAGAGAAAAGGCCTTAAGAAACTTGAAGAGTTCATTGAGACGAACCATGGAACAGGTCTACAGGAGTGCATCAATAGAGTCGTCTTCGATCTACTCGACAAAATGGTGGTCTATCCCGTGGAGGATGAGAACAAGTGCTCGGACAGCGATGGTCGGGTGCTGCCTGACGCATTCATAGTGGATCGATACTGCACCACTCGAGACCTCGCTTACAAGGTGCACACCGACATCGGTAAAGGCTTCCTCTTCGGAATCGATGCCAGAACTAAGATGCGAGTGGGTGAGAAGCACGTGCTCGGGGACGGTGATGTGGTGAAGATCGTCTCTGTGAAGTGACGGGCGGACCGCCGATTACTTTTCCAACGTCCAACGAACCTACAATCCTCCGATTGTCGCGAGAGTGTAAAGTATAAATGCTAATCCGCCAAGCACCATCAAATTCTCATTCACTTTTTTATCGCTGGCTTTGCAGAACCCAAATGCAACTTGAATGTTTGAAAATGGCCAAAATGGCTTAAACGAGTGAAAAGTAAAAGAATCACCTATTAAATGACATATTATTCCAAAAAAACCACCTATAAAACCTGTGACAAACCATAAGCTGGTTTCGTACAGATAATGAAAAAATACTCCCATCAAAGAGCCTATTATCATTGCAAAGAGTACACTGTGTGTCACACCTCTGTGATGAACTGGTAAACCCCTCCTCTGCCACTTCAAATCCGTGTCTGGAAGAGTAGATACCCCAGAGGCAAGAACGATCACTAAAAAAGCGTTCTCGTTCTCTCCAAACGGCAACATCAAAAGAGAGAGCATAAGTAAAGTCAAACCTATATGACCCTTTGCATACATTTTAACTCCCTACCTTGCGCAGAAAGGTTAAACAACTATAATAAGGTAGCATTCTCACTACATAAAGTTTTAACCCCTTCCAAAGGATTATCAACCTGCTGGTATTACGCCAATACTCCGATTACTTCAGACCCACCCCCCACGCAGATCTGCGTGGTACAGCGTTCATGATAAGAAAAGGTTATATTCAAGAAAATCCTCACTTCGTCCAGATCTGTGATCTGAATGAATTGGAAATCCTTTATACTTTCCCATACATACAGAAATTAAAAAAGAAGTTCAAATACTAATTTTGTTTTGTGATGGTGGTTTTTGGGTGTTTGAATTTGGTGGTTTTGTGGTTGGGCTCGAGCGGGTTTTTGATGTGATTCGTGAGCGTGGGGCTCGCGCGGTTGGTCTTCAGTTTCCAGAGGGTTTGATGCGGTATGCGATTGATATTTCGAGGCTTGTAGGGGATTTATCTGGTGCTGAGGTTTTTATTTCTGGTGATTCTTGTTTTGGTGCTTGTGATATGGATTTGCGTTTGCTCGAGTTTGTGGACGTGCTGTTTCATTTTGCCCACACCCCGATGGGAAGTGTCGACCCGAAGGTGGTTTTCGTTGAGGTCTCTTCGAAGCTCTCGGTTGTGCCTGTCGTGAAGAGTGCTGTGAGCCTCTTTTCTGGTTCGGTTTCACGGGTCGGTGTGGTTACAACGGTTCAGCATCTGCACACGCTTGGTGAGGTTTGTTGGGTGCTTGAGTCGTCGGGTCTTGACCCTGTGGTTGGAGTGGGTGATGGGTGTATCGCGCATCCTGGCCAGGTGATTGGGTGTAATTTTTCTACTGCTGCGGCTGAATGTGATGAGTACCTCTTTGTTGGGAGTGGTAGGTTTCATCCGATCGGTGTTGCGATTGCGCGAAGGCGGAGGGTGGTTGCTGCTGATCCCTACACTGGTCGGGCATTCGTGGTTGATCCCGAACCGATCATTCGTAAGCGCTGTGGGGTTGTTGCGCGAGCGCTTGATACAGAGAGTTTTGGTATTATTGTGTCGAGTAAACCGGGTCAGGAGAGGTTGGGTCTTGCGCGTGAACTATTGGGGTTGGTGGAAGAGCATGGTAAGAGGGGTGTTATCATGGTGATGGATGTTGTTAAACCTGATCAGTTTCTTGGGTTGGGTTTGGATGCTCTTGTTAGCACTGCGTGCCCGCGAATTGCTGTTGATGATGGAGAGAGCTTCGGTGTCCCGATTTTGACACCGGTTGAGCTTGAGATCGTTCTGGGGTTGCGCGAGTGGGAGGATTTCAGGCTTGATGAAATCACGTGTGGTCGGTGAACTATGAGCTTTACTGGAGAGGTTTCTGGGACTATTCTATGGGGTTGTGAGTTTGAAGTTGTTTGTGGAACGCTCTTCATTGAGGATGGGATCATCGTTGATCTAGTCGAAGAGGATGTCTCGTCTGATCTGCTCGTTGCTCCGTCTTTTGTCAATTCTCATACTCATGTGGGCGATTCTGTTCTGAAAGATCCACCTATAACCAGTCTGGATGAACTTGTTCGCCCTCCTGATGGTTTGAAGCATCGGATACTTCGGAGCACTCCAGCAGACGAGCTTGTTCGTGCAATGTCTGTTGCCCTTCTGGATATGGTGCGGACTGGTACCGGGGCTTTTGTTGATTTTCGCGAGGGCGGGGTTGATGGTGTCAGGGCGCTTGGAAGAGCACTCGCGTATCGTGCGGGTCTTAAGGGTGTGATACTTGGAAGGCCAGATGGTTGTGGGGTTTCTGAGGTGCTCTCTCTCTCTGATGGTCTGGGTTTGAGTGGTGTTTATGATATGGATTGGGACTATCTTGTTGAAATTGCATCTCTAATGAAATATTCTGGCAAAATCTTTGGATTCCATGCTGGTGAGAAGGATGGGCGTGATATAGGGGCTGCTTTTGATCTTGAGCCTGATTTTGTGGTTCATCTGACTCATGGAACTATAGATGATTTCAAGCGGGCTTTTGAAGCGGATTGTGGTGTTGTTGTCTGTCCGCGCTCGAATCTTTTGACGGGTGTTGGTATGCCTGATATTGAGGGGATGCTTGATTCTGGTCTCGTGGTTGGTGTTGGAACCGATAATGTGATGCTCAATTCTGTGAATATGTTTGCAGAAATGGAATTCATGTCAAAAATATTTTTACATGATGATAGGCAGGTATTTAAGTTGTGCACGCTTAATGGAGCGAAAATATTCGGCTTGGACGATGAGCTTGGCTCAATTGAAGATAGGAAGAGGGCTTGCCTGATGCTCTTGGATAGGAACTCACCAAATCTGAGAGGAGTGCGGGACCCTATAGCGGGTCTTGTGCGAAGAGCACGCCCTGATGACATTGTACAAATAATAGGAGTAGAGTGAAGATGGTAAGTGAGGTATATAGGAAAATACTGGTTGCAACTGACGGCTCGATACATACAGAGAAAGCTGTCCGTTACGCCGTTGAACTTGCACGGCTTGCAGAAGCGCGAATACTTGCACTGCACGTCGTTGACACCACTGCCTTTGCAGGCATACCAATGGACGTAACCTGGGAATCGATGTACGAACTTCTCTTGATAGAGGGCTCAAATGCAACAAAACGAGTGGTAGAGATCGCTTCGGATGCTGGTGTGGAAGTGGAAGAGAAGATGCTCGAAGGACATCCTGCAGAAGAGATAATGCAGATTGGAGAAGAAGTCTCTGCAGACCTGATCGTTATGGGCAGCATCGGTAAAAGCGGTCTTGACAGATTCTTGCTTGGGAGTGTTGCCGACAAGGTTGCACGAAACTCAAAGATACCTGTCATGGTTGTGAGAAACTGATGATAGGCATGTCGGTTGAAGATGTAATGACACGGGATGTGGTGTATACCACAATCCCAGGATCGAGAAACAAGGTACTTGACCTCTTAAAAGAAAAACACGTATCTGCTGTGCCTGTTGTGAAAGATGAATCACTTATCGGTATTGTGACACGATCAAATTTCTTAGAAAATCCAGAAGAAGAACAGACAGCACTTCTTATGACACGAGACCCGATCACAGCAAGACCCTATGAGACCATTGAAACTGCAGCCATGCGATTGATCCATAATGAGATACGTCGTCTGCCTGTCGTGGACGGTGGCGAACTCGTTGGGATCGTAACGGTCTCAGATATCATTGGAGCGATAGCCAATCTCGGGATAGAAGAACCCATTGGAAGATATGTTGATACGTTCATCGTTTCAGTCTGGGAGGAGACACCGCTTCCACTCGTCGGACGAATCATGGAGCTTGCAGGTGTAAAGGTAGTGCCTGTGCTTGATTCTACAGGCAACCTCGTTGGAATCATAAGCGACAAGGATCTGATCCAGTCAAGCACCATCGTGGACACGATCGAGAAATCTGACATGTCAGCAGGATCTGACGAGGACGCCTGGACATGGGAATCGATGCGAGACACGATGAGTCTGTATTACAGCGTCTCCAGAGTAGAGTTGCCAGATGTCCCGGCGAAAGAAGCTATGAAAAACAACGATCTGTCCGTCCTCCACACGACACCTTTGAGCGAATGTGCACGCACGATGCACCGAAGAGGACTGAGACACCTCCCGCTCGTAAAATCGAACCAGCAACTGAAGGGCCTCGTGGAAGATATAGATATGCTGAAAGCCATAGTATAAAAATGTGGCATGACTGGTACGTATGAATGGTACGTGTTGCTGTCGGCGGAACATTCGAGTTCCTCCACCTCGGACACCGAACAGTGCTCACCCACGCATGCAGACTCGCATCAGACGGTGAGTTGGTCATCGGGATCACCTCTGATCGCTTCGCCTCACTCAAAGATCGGCACGTAGCAAGCTTCGCTGATAGATATAAGCAGGTGCTGAACCTAATCTCCAGCTTCGATGTGAACGCAACAGTCGTGCAGCTCGACGATCCATTCGGACCAGCACTAACCGAAGACTTTGACTACATCATCGTTTCAATAGAAACGCTCCCAAACGCAGAGCGTCTAAACAAACTACGGGAAGAGAAGGGACTTGATAAGATCAAAGTGGTCTGTGTAGATTACGTCCTCGCATTCGATGGAAAACCGATCTCATCAACCCGCATAGCGAAAGGCGAAATCGACCGATGGGGAAAAAACAGTTGGTAGCCCCCCTGCCTTTCTCTTCTACTCCTATTGCAAGAATCTTACAGGCACACCCCTCTCCTGCAAATATCTTTTCACGTCTTCCACAGTGTAGACTTTAAAGTGAAAGATGCTTGCTGCAAGTGCTGCATCGGCACTGCCCCGCACAAAAGCATCATAGATGTGCTCGATGTTACCCGCGCCACCGGACGCTATGATCGGGATGTTAACAGCCTCTGAGATGGCTCGTGTGATCGGCAGATCGAAACCATCACAGGTGCCGTCTCGGTCCATACTCGTGAGCATAATCTCCCCGCTTCCAAGCCGCTCAACCTCCCCTGCCCACCATACAGCATCAATCCCAGTCGGCTTTCGCCCCCCATAAACCACAACCTCGTACCAAGCCTGGCTACCATCCTCAAGCGTGATAATATTCCTCCCATGCTCGATCCTATGATTACGCCTGCAGTCGATGGCTGTAACGATACACTGGGAGCCGAAGATGCTTGAAGACTCCCTGATCAGTTCAGGGTTCTTCACAGCTGCCGTGTTGATTGTGACCTTGTCTGCCCCCGCCCGCAGAATCCCCCGGATGGCTCCTACAGTGCTGATCCCACCACCAACCGTGAGCGGTATGAACACCTCATCCGATGTACGCTCTATCACATCAACCATCGTATCGCGGCGTTCGTGCGAAGCTGTGATATCAAGAAATACGAGCTCGTCAGCACCCTCTTCGTTGTACCTCTTTGCAAGCTCAACCGGGTCACCTGCCCGCTTCAGATCCACAAACTCAACCCCCTTCACAACAGTTCCGCCAGCACTGTCAAGCGTCACATCAAGACACGGTATGATTCGTTTGGTCAACATTTACAGATCACAACAATACTCTCCCACGCCTCTTCATAATTCATGGTATAAATAAGCTCTTTCCGACCGTAACATGGGATGTGGACTCACTTTTCTCCAGAGTTATGGACATCGGGCTGGAAAGCCCCTGTTATACCCCGTACTTAATAGGTACAGGGCTTGTTAGCGTTTTTGGTGTATAAAGGTTTCGTTTTTATTTATTTTGTGTAGAGGTATATTTCTCAACTATGCTGCTTACAACGTAGGCCAGCAGCCTCGATTTAATCGAGACTCCCTCCAGCCTTGCCCTACTGAGCCGTGATAACATCCGGGCGCCCAGAGGTGGTCGGGGCACCATTCCTTCAGATGATGCCTTCGGTGATCAGGGCAACATCGTCTGTTAGAATTTCACCGTGGTATTTTGTTATAACCATGTGATCGGTGAATAATCAGTGATAAATATTTAATTCTGGAAAAGGGAAAATTTGGGTGAACGTGCTTCGAATTGAGGAGACATACCAGCTGTATGGCTGCGGAGTGTAGTGATCAGATCAATTACTCAAAGGATCTGCTGTATAATTTTATCCACTCCTGAGAGCATCATTATACCTACAAAGAGGAGCACAAAACCAGAGATCTTCTTGAAAAAAGGTGCATATCGAGCAATCTTGCTTGACCGCCCAGAGATCGTCTTTCCAGAATAAGCGATGAGGAGCATCGGGACCCCCACACCCAATGAGTAAACAAAGAGCTGGAAGGCACCATAGAATAAACTCCCACTGCCAGCAGCGCCAGCAGCAACATACGCGAGCACCGCGCCAAGGATCGGGCCAACACACGGAATCCAGAGCACACCGAGCGAAAGACCAAGAGCAAAGCCGCCGAGAACGCCACCACCTCCCCCTGCTTCAACAGCGGGCAGCTTAACAGCTGAAACTGCACGACTTGCGAGAGACGTATACACACCTCCAATCCGTTCATCAAATAGCACCAAACCCATGGCGATGATGAAAACGATCGAGAACCAGCGCAGATACGCCTCAAAGAGCATGAAACCCGCGCCAAAGAGTGAAGCAAAAACGCCCATAGTCGTGAACGTAACAGAGACCCCAACTACGATCGCAAGCGGTCGAAACCTGCTACCGACAGAACCCGAAAGCACTGCGGGTAGAATCGGCAGGACACACGGAGACAAAATCGTGCCAAGACCTGCAACAAAAACCAGAAAAAGAGATGGAGCTAGCACAATACAAAACACCAGAATTACTATATTTTACTTATAGCCCTTATTTTATTCGGATACCTCATAGCTGGATTTGGCAGTTGCAGTAGATTTCAGAAAAAGCGGAGAGGTTATATCAACTATCAGAAGATGCCATCCTCTGTAAGTTTCATCCTTTGGTAAACGCATCAATTGGGGGCAAGAGAATGAAGCGAAATAAATATGAGATAGCATAGTTTATGTGGGGGGTGGAATTATATATCGAGCACATAAGTTTTCTTGGATGGTATCGAGTATGATTAGTTATATTGAAGAAGTTGATCCTGAGATTGCAGAGGTTATTCGGCTTGAGATTGAGAAGCAGGAGAAGAAGATCAATCTGATCGCGTCAGAGAACTATGCTAGCAGGGCTGTTATGGAAGCACAGGGCTCTGTTTTGACCAACAAGTATGCAGAGGGCTATTCTGGCAAGCGTTACTACGGCGGGTGTGAGTTTGTTGACATGGCAGAGGATCTTGCAATCGAGCGTGCAAAAGAGCTCTTTGGTGCTGAACATGTGAATGTTCAGGTTAATTCGGGTTCTGCTGCAAACATGGCAGTTTATTTCGCCGTGTTAAATTTTAACGATCCTATTTTTAGTATGGATCTCTCACACGGCGGACATCTCTCACATGGGAGTCCTGTGAGCTTTTCAGGCAAGTTCTATAATGTAACACCATATGGCGTTGAACGGGAGACTGAGACGATAAACTACGACCATTTGGAAGAACTTGCACGCAAGAGCAAGCCAAAGCTCATTGTTGCAGGTGCAAGTGCCTATCCGAGAATCCTCGATTTCAAGCGATTCAGGGAGATTGCTGACGAGGTTGGGGCGTATCTGATGGCGGACGTGGCACACATCGCAGGTCTTATCGCAGCAGGTCTCCATCCAAACCCGATACCTCACGCGCACTTTGTAACGACCACCACACACAAGACCCTGCGGGGGCCACGCGGCGGGATGGTCATGTGTCATGAGGAATATGCATCGCTCATTGACAAAACGATCTTTCCAGGAATGCAAGGCGGACCGTTCATGCATGTGATCGCAGCAAAGGCAGTAGCCTTCAAAGAGGCACAGAGACCAGAGTTCGTGGAGTATCAGAAGCAGATTATCAAAAACTCAAAGAGCCTTGCAGAGGAGCTTGAGAGGCAGGAGATGCGCATAGTCTCAGGCGGAACAGACAATCATCTCTCGCTAATTGATCTCACAAAACATGGCATAACTGGAAAAGATGCAGAAAAACTGATCGAAAAGGTGAAGATCATCGTTAACAAGAATACAGTGCCATTTGAGACCAGAAGCCCGTTTATCACAAGTGGTATTCGCGTGGGAACCCCTGCAGTAACGACCAGAGGTATGAAAGATGCTGAAATGCGCACAATAGCAGAGTGCATAGCAACCACCATCAGAGAGAGAGACCATCCAAAGGTGCTCGAAGAGGTGAGTGAGAGAGTGGCAGAACTCTGTAAACAACACCCAGTGCCAATGTAAAGGGGGGTGGAAATTTTTGCAGAGGCTTGAAGAAGTCACAGACCCCCGTATAATTGACGGACGTAAGATAGCTGATAGAATCGAGGCAGAAGTCAAAACAGAGGTTGAGAAAATCAAAAGAGAGGGTGTGGAGCCGACACTTGCAACCATCCTTGTGGGCGAGCACCCACCTTCAAAGCTCTACGTGAAACTCAAACACTGGGCATGCAAGCGCGTCGGAATCAGATCAGAAGACCACAAATACCCGGCAGAAACACCACAGGAAGAGATCATAAATCTGATCCACACCCTCAACAACCGCGCAGATGTGAACGGAATCCTCGTCCAACTTCCGATGCCAGAACACGTGGATGAACGAGACGTGATGTCAGCTATAGCACCAGAAAAGGACGTTGACGGATTCCACCCACTAAACATGGGCAGAATGCTCATAGGAAAGGAAGGATTCGTCCCATGCACACCCAAAGGAATAATCCGCGCACTCGAAGAGTACAAAATCGACGTAACAGGCAAGAACGTAGTAGTGGTCGGACACAGCAACGTAATAGGAAAACCGATATCAATAATGCTCGTAAATCGCAACGCCACCGTAAAAACCTGTCACATCTACACAAAAAACCTCGGGGAACAGACGAGAGAAGCTGAGATACTGATCGTAGCCACAGGCGTCAGAGGACTGATCAAGAAAGAGATGGTGAGAGAGGGCGCGGTCGTCTTTGACGTGGGTATCACTTGGATCGATGACCGAGTCCACGGAGATGTGGAGTTTGAGGAAGTGATCGAGAAAGCCTCTTTAATATCACCCGTCCCGGGCGGCGTTGGGCCAATGACGATCGCAATACTGATGGAGCACACACTCAAAGCTGCAAAACAACAGCACAACCTCTCATGAACTGAATATCACATGACAATCGACGTCACAATCTGCGGGCTTCGGGTAGGCGACAACCACCCCGTGCGAATCATGGGCGTAATCAACCTGAGCCGGGAATCATTCTACAAACAATCAGTGGTTGAACCCAACCTCCTCATTCAGACAGCAGAAGAGATGATACACGACGGCGCTGATCTAATAGACATCGGTGGCAGATCCACCTGGCCACTCGCACCCAGAATAACAACCAAAGAAGAAGAGAGAAGGGTCATACCAGCAATCAAGAAACTACGAGACAGAGTCAAAATCCCACTATCAATCGACACCATGCACTCGCAGGTTGCAGAGAGAGCACTCGACGCGGGCGCCGACATGATAAACGACGTGAGTGGATTCACCTGCGACGAAAAGATGAAACACGTCGCAGCCAAACACGACTGCCCCACAATACTGATGGCAAGCAAAAAACAACCAGGCGACGTAACAGGCATAACCGAAACCCTAAGCGCCCTCTCAAACATAATCCAAACCGCAGAAAAAGCTGGCGTTGGAAGCGAACGAATCATAATCGACCCAGCAATCGGACGCTGGCACGAGGGCAGAGTCGCGGAAGACGACATCGAAATCATAAACAACCTGAGACGTCTCAAACCACTCAAAAAACCTATACTAATAGCCCTGTCAAGAAAATCATTCATAGGAGACATACTCAAAAAACCGCCCACAGAACGACTCCACGGAAGCATTGCCGCAATCGCAATTGCAATCTACAACGGGGCACACATTATAAGAACACACGACGTAACAGCAACAAGAGACGCCGTACGCATGGCAGAGAGACTCCGCCAGAATAAAAACCAACCGAAATTGGAAAACTACAGATACGAACCCAAAGTCGGCGAGACCAGACACACACCTTAAACGTACTATTGCATCAATTTCGACCCAAAAGGGATTTTTCGACGAATTGTTCTATTCGTTCGAGTGCAATCTTCAATTCTTCGAGTGAGGTTGCGTATGAACAGCGGATGTGCCCTTCGCCGCTTTTACCGAATGCGTTGCCTGGTACTGCTGCTACTTGTTGTTCTGTCAGTAGTTGTGCTGCAAATTCTTCTGACCCAAGTCCTGTCGCTGTGATCGAGGGGAATGCGTAGAATGCGCCGCCTGGTGTTGCACAGTCAAGTCCGATCCTGTTTAAGCCGCGCACGAATACTCTGCGGCGGCGGTTGTATTCTTTCTTCATCTTTTCCATCTCAGCATTCCCGTTCTGGAGTGCTTCGATTGCGCCCATTTGTGCTGTGATTGGTGCGCAGAGCATGGTGTATTGGTGTATTTTGTTCATGGCGTCAATGATCTCTTCTGGTGCGATTGCATAGCCTATTCGGAGTCCTGTCATGGCGTGTGATTTTGAGAATCCGTTCAAGATGATTGTCTGTTCTTTCATTCCGTTGAGTGTTGTTATGCTGGTGTGTTTCTTGTTGTATGTGAGTTTTCCGTAGACTTCATCAGAGATTACTATGAGGTTATGTTCGTTTATGGCGTCTGTGAGCTCTTCGAGGTGTTTCTTCTCCATTATAGCGCCTGTGGGGTTGTTCGGATAGCTCAGTATCACTGCCCTTGTTTTGGGTGTTATCTGTTTTTCGAGTTGTTCTGGTGTTAGCCTGAACTCGTCTTCTCTCTCTGTCTCCATGGGAACAGGTGTGCCGCCTGCAAGTGATATGCATGGTTTGTATGATACGTAGGATGGTTCTGGGACGAGCACTTCTTCGCCTGGGTTCAGGATTGCGCGCATGGCAAGGTCTGATGCTTCACTGACACCTGTTGTGATGAGGACAGAGTCGGGCGAGTATGTGATCCTTTGATCCTGGTGGATCTCTTCACATATCAGTTCTCGAAGTTCTGCGAGTCCCTGATTGGAGGTGTAGGTCGTGTATCCTTTTTCGAGTGAGTAGATGCAAGCTTCTCTGATGTGCCATGGTGTGGTGAAGTCAGGTTCTCCAACACCGAGTGATATGATATCGTCTCTGCCCATCACAAGATCGAAGAACTCTCTGATGCCAGATGGTGGTATGCTTTGAACTACCTTGGATATCTTACCTGACTTTTTTTTGTCTGTTATTTGTTCACCAAGCAATTAAAATCCTCCTTATGGTGTTATAGGTAGTCTTTTTGGTTTTTCATCGCCAAATAGGATCAAACCGTCCTCTTTGTAGGCTTTGAGCACAAAGTGTGTTACAGTCCCCTGTATCTGTTTGAGCGGTGCTATCTTCTCGGCAACAAAGAACGCCACGTCCTTCATACTCTTACCTCGCACCGTGATTGAAAGGTCATGATCCCCTGAGACAAGGTGTACAGAGCGCACCTCAGGAAAGCCAGCAATCCGCTTTGCGATAGTATCGTATCCACTGCGATCTTCAAGAGCTACTTTCAGCTCTATTATCGCATACACGTATTCTTCGCCAACAGCGTCCCAATCAATAACTGTCTTGTAATTGCGAATAACTCCCTGCTCTTCAAGTCTATCTATGTTCTGGATTACCTCTTCAACGCTCATCCCGAGCATCACTGCAAGCTCTTCGGGTGGAATCTTCGGATTGTGCTCAACAACCTCGAGCAACTCTCTCAACCTATAATCGTCCATCACAGGACACCACTAAGATTAATGCGAATCAAGTTAATATGCCTTCTCATCAAAACCATTAGGAATCATGAAGTGTGACAGATGCAACCGTAGCGCAGTGATATTCCAGAAATACTCGAGCGCACACCTCTGTGAATATCATCTCAAAGAGGATATTGAGCGCAAGATCAAGCGCGACATAAGAAAATACAGGATGGTTGAAAAGAACGACACCATAGCAGTCGCACTCTCAGGTGGAAAAGACAGCAGCATGCTTCTCTCTGTCCTTCACAAATTATTCTCCGAGCGGCGGGACATAAGCTTTGTGGCAATATCGATCGATGAAGGAATCCATGGTTATCGCAGACACACACTCGAACATGCAGACGAACTGACAGGAACGCTCGATGTGACCCACGTTGTCAAGAGCTTCAGGGACACCTTCGGAGCAGATCTCGATACAATGACAGGCAACGGAAGGAACCCATGCTCCATCTGCGGCGTGCTTCGTAAAAACCTGTTGAACCGCACCGCAAGAGAATTGGGCGCAACAAAGCTTGCAATGGGCCACAACCTCGATGACGAAGCCCAAACCATCCTAATGAACTACCTCCACGCAAATATTGACCGAATGACACGCATGATACCAGAAAACAGGCAAGAAGGGCTTGTACCCAGAATAAAACCACTTCGAAGCATACCAGAAAAAGAAGTGGCACTCTACGCCATCACAACAAACCTCCCTCTCGATACAAGCACCTGTCCATACGCAGCAACCGCCCTCCGAAACGATGCACGCAACCTCCTAAACAACTACGAGACCACCCACCCCGGAACAAAATATGCACTCCTAACAGGCTTTGAAAAAATAACAGAAAGCCTCAAAATGACACAGACCATAACACCAGTACGAAGATGCGAACTCTGCGGAGAACCAACCGGGAACAACAAAGCCTGCAAAACATGCGAACTACTTGAGCATGAAAAGACTTGACAATAGAATCAAAACAAGTATCGTCCTTAGAATGCCAGGTGAAAGTTTGAGATCTAACCTCGCGATACTTTCACAATCGGGTATAACTGTTGCAAGTTATTAAAACCTACGTACCGTTTGGAACTGTCAACTTACACGGTGGCATCCACGGGATTCAGATCAAAGACGACTTCGGAAAGGTGTCGACACGGTTTCGTGTGATAGCCAGCTTATCACGCTCTTTTGGTTTACTGGTGGGAGATGTTGGGTTATATATATCATGATGTTTCAATCGTTGCATCAGGTGCTATTTTCATGAGTGTGAATGATGATTCTGGAAATGATGTGAGTTCAGTGAGTATCAGGGATCTTCTCGCGAGGCGTGGGTTGGGTGAGGATGTGCTTGTAGCAACTGCAATGGAATTGTATGTTCCGCATCCCGGGGTTGAGACGCGGGATTCTGCCGAGCAGGTCTTTTTACGAGAGCTTGAACTCGCACTCTCGGATCCGAATCTCTGCCTATTGCTCTATGCTGCAATCCTACTCGAAGACGCTGGTGTGAAGCGGGAGCTTCCTGATCTGCCAGCCTCTGCATACGAAAAAGATCTTAACTATCTGCTCGCCGATGAAGTGCTGGGACAGGTGATCGCTACTTACATCGCGGGTCACAAGGGTGGTTTTGAGTACGCTCGGTTTGACAGGAATAAACCTGGTGTACTGAGAGAGCTTGGGCCGTTCATGGATGATACGATTGCCGGGCTCATTAGTGGTGTTTCGTCGAACATGTACACCCGTGGAATTAAGCACTGAGAATGGATGCTGGTATGGAAAAGTTCTTCTCTTCACTCTCTTCGTGTTTCACTTTTCTCTCAACCATTCCTCTCGGTGCGTCTAGTGATGGGGTTGGGGATGCCATGCGGCATATTTACCTCTTCCCGGTCTGTGCCGTGGTGATAGGGCTTGTTGCAGGAGGTATCGGGTATGCTGCGTCCTATTTTTTCTTTCATCCTGTGATAATAGCTCTTTTCGCGTTCACAGCCCTCTATGCTCTCACCGGGATTAATCATCTTGACGGGCTTGCAGATCTTGGTGATGGGCTAGCAACACACGGCGATTCTCGGCGTAAGATCGGTGCAATGAAAGATCTTGCAATCGGGACAGGTGGTGTTGGTCTTGTGGTCTTTGGGTTGATTGCGACCTACACAGCCATTCTTTCAATAGCTTATATCGATCCTTCGAGCTTACTCTCTGCACTCGTTGTTGGGGAGGTCTGTTCCAAGCATGCCATGCTCACAGTATCACTCAAAGCAAGGGTGATCCATGATGGCATGGGTTCTGTCACCATCTGCCATACTACTCCTGTAAAGTATCTGATAAGCCTTGGAGTGACGCTCATCGTCTGCACCATTCTCTGCGAGGTTCAGGGGTTGGGCGCTTTGGTCGTTTCAACGATTGCAGCCCTCCTGCTTCGAGTAACAGCAAATAGGCAGTTTGGTGGTGTCAGCGGCGATGTGATCGGTGCTGCAAACGAAGTGGCACGCATAGCAGCTCTTGTAACTCTTAGTGGGGTTTTCTCATGGATGCATTCATAATGGCAGGAGGCAGAGGCACACGCCTGAACAAGTATATAGACCGGGGCGAAAAACCACTGCTGCTACTCTCTGGAAGACCGATGATCACCTACTCGATAGACGCACTCAAAAAGACGAGAGAAATAAGGCATATCTACATCATCACATCGCCGAACACGCCCGAAACTGCCAGATGGGCAGAAGAAAATCGCCCCGAGATACAGGTGATACGGACGCCAGGGAATGGTTATGTGCAGGATATGGTAACAGCGGTCAGGGAGACGAGGGTTGAGGGAGCACTGCTCATGGTGATGTCAGACCTGCCACTGATCACACCAGGACTCTTAGAACGGGTGATCTGCGCTTATGAAGAGGTTGGGACGGACGCTTTATCAGTATACATTCCACTTGACGCATGCAAGAGGCTTGGTACAGAACCAGAGACCGTATTCCACAAAGACGGGAAACTCATAGTGCCTGTGGGCATCAATATCCTGAACACTGAGAAGATCGAGATCGAACAGGAAGACTACAACTTTGTTCTGGACGATTCCGACATGGTATTGAACGTCAACACCCCAAGGGATTATCACATATGTGAAAAGATTCTCAAGAAGAGATAAACTGTAATTTGAGGGTCTCTTTTTCTTGTGTCTGGTGTGCCAAACTTTATATATAATTCGAGGGTTTACATACGCTTTAATCGTTATATTTGTTCGGTGTGGAGGAAACAGATGGAGTTGACACCAATTCAGAAGGAGATACTGACCTCACTCGTTACGCTTTATCGTGAGAAGAAGCATGCAGTCAAGGGTGAAGAGATTGCTGAGATGATATCAAGAAACCCTGGGACGGTGCGAAACCAGATGCAGTCTCTCAAGGCACTGCGTCTCGTTGAGGGTGTTCCTGGGCCAAAGGGTGGATATAAGACGACGAGCGGTACGTATGAGGTGTTGCGGATTGGGGAGTATGATGGTGAGATCGCGGTTCCGATTCGGCGAAACGGGAGGTTGGTTGAGGGTGTCACTGCGCTGGATATCAATTTCACATCGTTGCGCCATCCTGATCTCTGTAATGGTGTGGTTCGGGTGATTGGTGACATACGCGAGTTTGATATCGGTGATAAGATACAGGTTGGACCAACTCCTGTGAATAAGCTGATACTATCTGGTGTGGTAGCTGGAAGAGATGACACCGAGAATGCTGTAGTGTTCTCTGTGGAGGAGATGCTATCGCTCCCGAAGCGATCTGTAAAGGAGTACGTGAAAAGGGGTGTGATAAGTGTTGGTTTGAACGTCAGCATACAGGAGGCGTCGCGCGTTATGGTTCGGCATAACATACATGGAGTACTGGTAGAAAATAAAGATGAGATTGTTGGGATGGTCACCTTCATGGACATAGGCAAGGCATTTGCGAATGGAAAGATTGGTGTGAAGGTGAAAGATATAATGTCAAAAGATGTTGTGTCTATAGAGGCTAATAAGCCGTTTTATGAGATAGTTGAACTCTTCAATAGTAAGAATGTGGGTCGTATAGTGGTAACAGATGGTGGGAGGCCGATCGGCGTGGTATCAAAGACAGATGTGCTTCACGCACTCTCGTTGTACAACCAATAAGCAAAACATGTGACTATATGGGAATTGAACTATTAAACACCTCTCTTTTTGGTTTTAAATGTCTTTCTGGAAGTGTTCTCTCTTGACCGGGTTGAATTTTGGCGGGTTCATCCCGTTTTCAACGGTTGACTGGTACGGGCTAGCAGTATCTGTTCTCTTCTTCAGGGGCTGTCCGTTCCGATGTGTTTACTGCCACAATCACCTGCTACTCGATGGAAGAGAAACTGTAGATTATGGTTTTGTTGAGGCAAAGATTGAAGGAGCGCGTGATTTTGTGAGCGGCGTTGTCTTCTCAGGTGGTGAGCCGTGTGCGCAAGCCAAGGGACTTGTGGATCTCTCTTGTTTTGTGAAGGATCTTGACCTTGCAGTCGGGGTTGAGACCAGTGGCTTTTATCCTGATGTGCTCTCTTCTCTTGTGGAGGGTGGTCTTGTTGATCGCGTCTTTCTGGATATCAAGGCGCCACTCGATGACCCTCAGGCTTATGGTGAGATCACTGGCAGTGCTGGTGATAATGGGTTTAAGATCACGCGTCGGGTGGCTGAGTCGCTCGATATAGTGGATGGAATCGTTGAAGTCAGAACCACGCTTTTCCGAAGTTTTATAACAAGAGAATTTGTGAGAGGTATTGCCTCAGAGCTTTTAGGACGGGATTGTGACTGGGTGCTCAGGCAGGGGATCCCTGAGCATGCGCTGAGTGAGGCGATACGTTCTGAGACGCAACTCTCGCGGGACGAGTTGCTGGTACTTGGAGAGAGTATGCTCGATCTTGTGAGCAATCTGCGGATCCGCACAATTGAGAACGGCGAAGAGAAAGTCTCTTCAGCGTTGTCTGCAACCGATTCCCAATAGAAGTTCTATTACTCGTTGAAGTGTCTCTCGCTGGTCTTCTGCAAGGAGTGTCAATCGATAAGTGATGCTCACACCCTCTTCGCTCTGATTGTAAATGTCAATTATTCGCGCGCTTATTATTTCAGGGCTCAAGCCCTCTATGATCCGCTGTATGACCATTGGGTCTGACCCTTTTGGAATATAGACCGAGACATCTTTTGCGACACGCGTCATCTCCGCTCGTTTCCACCGAGTGTATTCCTCATCTGTCAGAAGTTTGATGTTCTCGATCTTCAGCCTGGTCTTCTTCTTGTTCTTCTGGAGCGTTATCCCGAGTGGTGTTACTTCGACGAGGGTTCCTGTGTGAACCCTCTCTGTGTGGAGGTGTTTTACAGCGCAGTATTTGTTTACTGCCTGCACAAACCTCTCGTACTCTGCTATCTTGTTGTTTATGAGCTTGTCTGAGCGGCGTTGTGCAGCCTCGGTGTTTGCGAAGTGCCGTGCTGCCTGCTTCATCCGCTCAACAAAACCTTCAATGTCACCTTCCTTGATCAAGTCTGAGAGGGCTCTGCACTCGCCTATGAACGTGTCGTGCAGATCGGTAACGTGCGGGTTTGTCTGGATCATGGCATAGAGGTATGGATTCTGTGCAAGTATGCGGCCCACGAAATCGAGCATGATCTCATAGACCGGGCTCATGAACCTGCGGGACTTTGCAACATCGAAGTTGATCGCTTCAAGGGTTGCTGCAATCGAGATGTAAGCAAAGTGCGTTAGCCCCTGAACCACCCGCATGATCTCATCATGCTCCACAGGTGTTATGATCTCAATGTGAGCACCAGCCTCAGCATATATCCCCTCGATCACTGGCAGCCACCTGGTGCAGCGCCTCGTGGGTGTGAGTATCACGGTCTGGCCACGAATATCAGGTATACTTGGTCCAAACATCGGATGTGTGCCAAGACACTCAACACCTTCTGGAGCGTATCTCTCCATTGCGTCAACAGGCCCCTTCTTTATCGATGTGACATCCATAAGAAGGCTCCCGGGGCGCATCTTGGGTGCTATCTCCCTGATGATCGATTCTGTGATGTTGATAGGAACTGATATCATCACAACATCACTCTCCCCGATAGCCTCGTTAATGTCATCTGCAAATGGAACGCCCAGCTTCTCTGCAACATCAAGCCTACGGTTCTTACCCCACACCGTAACACCAAAACCCCTCTTTTTGAAGAACTTAACAAACCACTGGCCAGTGTCACCAGTGCCGCCGATAATCAGAATCTCCATACCAACCACACCGATCATACACCCAGTGCATCAAGCACTGCTCTCTTCATAACATCCACAGGTGGCAGGACCCCAGTCCATATTCTGAAAGCCTCAGCACCCTGATACACAAGCATCATTTCGCCTGTTACAATTCGTGCACCAGCAGCTTCAGCCTCCAAAATTAATCGTGTCTTCAACGGATTATACACGATATCAAAGACCACAAGACCAGGATGCAACATATCACCAGTAACAAGGGTTCTGTCAACAAGAGGGTGCATCCCAACCGATGTAGCATTTACAAGTACGTGAGCACCATCCAAAAGCTCTTCCATAGACGAAAAACTGAAAGCCTCAGCCACGCCAACCGTTGCCACATCCTCGGCAAGCCTACGCCCACGCTCTCCCGTCCGATTCACAATTAAAACCCGCGCACCCACAGAAGCAAACTGAAAGGCAATAGCACGAGCAGCACCACCAGCACCAAGCAACACCACACTCTTACCACGAAGAGAAACAGAAGCATCTTCAAGCGCCCGCAAAGCACCAAGCCCATCAGTATTAAAGCCCCTGATACCATCCCTGAAATCCACAGTATTAACAGCACCAATCACACGAGAAAGGCTATCAAGCTCAACAAAACCCAGCGTAAATGCTCTCTCTTTGAGAGGAATTGTTAGATTAACACCACCAAAACCCATCGCACGCGCCCCAAGAAGGGCATCCCCAAGCCCTTCATAACACACCCTGAAAGCATGATAATGCGCCTTCATACCAAGCGCAGATATAGCCGCATTATGCATAACAGGCGAAAGACTATGCTCCACAGGATCGCCAAAAACACCAAAAACCTCTTCCATAAGAGACACGTCTGCGACAAAAGTAGAAAAAACTTTTGAAACAGAGGGGTGTTTGTGAGGAACAAATTTAAAAGTGCATTGATGTTAGCCTCGCAAGACAATTGTCAAGGTTCTGTGTTCACTCACCCGTTTCAGAGGATCTGTCGTTAAGTATATCACACAGCCACACGTTGGGTGTCTGATCATTCATGGATGCTGTTTTGGGACTTGAGGATGGAACTGTTGTCAGAGGAACGGGTTTTGGTGCGGAGGGTGTTGTCTGTGGCGAGCTTGTCTTCACGACTCAGTACACGGGTTATGAAGAAGCGCTTACAGATCCTTCTTATGCTGGCCAGATTCTTATGTTCACGTATCCCCTTATTGGGAATTATGGTGTGAGTGGTGAGACGTTTCAGTCTGACGGTATGAAGGCTCTGGCTCTCGTGGTGCGGGAGGCGTGCCCTCACCCATCACATCGTTTGTCAAGAGAGAGCATTGGAGAGTTTGTCGAAGGGGAGGGGCGGTGTGGTATTCTTGGTGTTGACACGCGGATGTTAACGATCAGGACGCGGGAGAGTGGTGCGATGCGTGCCGCGCTCGTTGTTGGCTCATCCGATGGTGAGGAGGCTGTGCGGCTTGCACGGAAGCATCCTCGGATAAGTGAGATTGACCTGATCTCGGGTGTGACCTGCAAGCACCCCTACACGATCGATGGTGAGCGTGGTGCACCGCACGTGGTTGTGATTGACCTTGGAATCAAAGAGAGCATCCTCTGGAGCCTTGCAAGAAGGCGTGTGAATATAACAGTTGTCCCAGCCACTGCAAAAGCGGATGAGGTGCTTGATCTGAAGCCTGATGCTGTCCTCATTTCAAACGGTCCTGGGGACCCCTTGCGTGCAAAAGATGCTATCGATGTTGTTTCGAAGCTTGCTGGTAGGGTTCCGATCTTTGGGATCTGTTTCGGAAACCAGGTGATTGCGCTCGGGCTTGGTGCGGAGACGTATAAGCTCAAGTTTGGGCATCGTGGCGCTAATCAACCTGTTAAGGACTTTGAGAGGGGTGTCGTTCATATCACGTCTCAGAATCATGGGTTTGCAGTGGATGCCGACTCGGTTGAGCGAGTTGATCTCAGGGTGACTCAGATCAATGCCAATGACGGGACAGTTGAGGGCATTGCTCACAATTATCTTGACATTCTCTCTGTTCAGTACCACCCAGAGGCACACCCTGGTCCCTGGGACACAGAGGCGCTCTTCTTCGATCGAATTCTTCGGATGGTGAAGTGACGAGATGCCAAGGCGAAGCGATATTGAGAAGGTGCTCTTGATCGGATCAGGTCCAATCTTAATCGGCCAAGCTGCTGAGTTTGATTTCTCGGGCTCACAGGCATGCCGCTCTCTCCGCGAAGAAGGGATTCAAGTGGTGCTTGTGAACTCAAACCCCGCAACCATCATGACCGATCCTGACATGGCAGACGCGGTCTATGTTGAACCGATCAAACCAGAGGTTGTGGCACGGATAATTGAGAGAGAGCGTCCCGACGGTGCTATCGCAGGACTTGGCGGGCAGACGGGTCTGAACGTTGTTAGCGAGCTTGCCGATATGGGCGTGCTCGAGAGGTATGGTGTGGCGCTCCTTGGAACACCCCTCTATGCGATCCATGATGCTGAGGATCGTGACCTCTTCAAGCGTGCAATGGTAGAGATTGGCGAGCCTGTTCCGAGAAGCAAGGCTGTGACATCGGTCGGAGAGGCAGAGGAACTGGTAGAAGAACTCGGACTGCCACTGATCATCCGACCCGCCTACACGCTGGGAGGCGCTGGTGGTGGAATCGCCCGCACACTCGATGAACTCAAGAGTATAACAGAGATCGGGCTTGCGCGTTCACGGATCCATCAGGTCTTAATTGAGGAGAGCGTACTCGGATGGAAGGAGTTTGAGTACGAGGTCATGCGGGACAAGAACGATACCTGTATCGTGATATGCAACATGGAGAATATTGATCCGATGGGGATTCACACCGGGGAGTCGATTGTTGTCACACCATCCCAGACCCTGACCGATCGTGAGCACCAGATGCTTCGAAGCGCATCGATCAAGATCATACGCCGTCTCGGAATCGAAGGCGGCTGCAACATCCAGTTTGCAGTGAAGGACGGAGAGTACCGAATAGTCGAGGTCAACCCCAGGGTCTCGAGATCATCTGCTCTCGCATCCAAGGCAACCGGGTATCCGATCGCACGGGTAACGGCAAAGATTGCAATCGGACTTGCACTTGATGAGATCATAAACGATGTCACCAAAAAGACTCCTGCCTCCTTCGAGCCGACGATCGACTACACGGTGGTGAAGATTCCGCGCTGGCCCTTCGACAAGTTCACAACAGCAGACAAACACCTGACAACTGCGATGAAGTCAACAGGCGAGGTTATGGCGATCGGACGCACGATCGAAGAATCACTCCAGAAAGCGATACGTTCACTCGACACCGACATGTACTTCGGATATAGGGACTGGGACGATGAAGAGCTGATGGACGCACTCAAAAATCCAACCCATGAGCGATTATTCGCTGTATACCACGCACTCCAAAGTGGGATCGAGATCGAGGAGATCAGCAGACTAACAGGGATCGATCCATTCTTCATCCAGAAGATCCAGAATATAATCGAGACTGAGGAAACATTGAAAAACAGAGAATTGACTATCAACCTATTAAAAGAGGCAAAACGACTCGGGTTCACAGATGAACGAATAGCAGAACTGACAGGTGCGAAGAGAGAGGAGATAAATGATCTTCGCAGGCACCAGGGCATACTTGCAACCTACAAGATGGTTGATACCTGTGCAGCAGAGTTTGCAGCAGCAACACCATACTATTACTCAACCTACGAGGACGAAACAGAGACCTGTGAGAGCAGTCAGAAAAAAGTCCTGATCCTTGGCTCAGGCCCAATACGGATCGGTCAGGGAATAGAATTCGACTACTGCACCGTTCACGCTGTAACAGCCCTGCGAGAGGAAAAAATCGAGACACACATCCTCAATAACAACCCAGAGACCGTGTCCACAGATTACGACACCTCTGACAAGCTCTTCTTCGAACCACTCACACTGGAAGACGTGATGAACGTAATAGAACAGGAACATCCCTATGGCATAATCGTGCAGTTCGGCGGACAGACATCGATAAACCTCGCACTACCACTCGAAGAGGAACTCAACCGACGAGGCGACCTCCAGACCCAAATACTCGGCACAACACCCAAAGACATGAACACAGCAGAAGACAGAGAACTATTCAACCAACTCCTCCGCTCACTCGCGATCCCACAACCAGAGGGCGCAACCGCAACCACCCCGAGCGAAGCATACGAAAAAGCACGCCGAATCGGAAACCCAGTACTCGTACGACCACCATACCTCCTCGGAGGACGTGCAATGGAGATCGTCTACGACGAAACAGAACTCTCACGATACATAAAAGAAGCAGTCCGAGTCTCAAGCAAACACCCCGTCCTAATCGACGAATTCCTCGACTCTGCAATCGAGATCGATGTTGACGCAGTATGCGACGGAAAAACCGTACTGATCGGAGCCATAATGGAACACACAGAAGAAGCAGGCATCCACTCAGGCGACTCAGCCTGCGTCATACCACCACAAACCATACCGCCACACATACTCGACAAAGTGCGAATGTACGTTGAAAAGATCGCAATGGCACTGCACGTAAAAGGCCTAATCAACCTCCAAATAGCGTACAAAAACGACGAAGTCTACGTACTCGAAGCAAATCCAAGATCAAGCCGAACCATACCATTCGTATCAAAAGCAACAGGACTACCACTCGCCAAAATAGCAGCAAAAGTGATAATGGGACACAGCCTCCAAGATCTCGGATACACAAGAGAAATCATACCACGGAACGTCTCAGTAAAAGAAGTACTCCTACCATTCGACCACCTGCCCGGAGCAGACCCACTCCTAAGTCCAGAGATGCGAAGTACAGGAGAAGTCATGGGAATAGACAACGACTTTGCACACGCATTCTTCAAAGCACAAACAAGTGCCGAGAACGAACTACCACTGACAGGCACAGTCTTCATATCAATAAGAAAAGCAGACAGAAAAGACCTCGACCCAATTGCACGAAAGATGCAAGGCGCAGGACTCCACCTGATATGCACCCAAGGCACAGCAAAATACCTCCACGAAAAAGGCATACAGACAAAAACGATAAAAAAAGTGAGCGAAGGCGAACCAAACATCGTAAACCTCATACAAGAAAACAAGATACAACTGATAATAAACACACCCACAAGCAAGCAATCAAGAAGCGACGGATACCACATACGCCGCGCAGCCGTAGACTACAAAATACCATACATCACAACAATCCAAGCAGCTCAAACAGCAGCAAACGCCATAATAGCCATAAAACTCGAAAAAATCAACATAAAATCACTCCAAGAATACCACAGAGAAAACAAAGAATAAATTGGTAGGATTTTGTATTATGTAGTTGTGCCGTTTGGAGTGTTTGGAATATGGCTGAGGTCGAGCAGGGTATGATAGGTCCCATGGTTTTCATGGGTTTGCTGATGGTTGTGGTAGAGTTACTGGCACTTTTCCTTGGAGCCCCACTTGATGCTGCGGGTATTCATGCTTTTGAAGATCCTGACGCACCTGAGAATTCGGTGTATTACCTTGGGCTCATCCTTGTTTTCACACTCTTCATCCTTATTGTCATAAAGTTGAATGCAAAGTGGTTGATCCAGTTGATAATACTTGGTGCTGTTGCGTCAACCATCTGTTACGTGCTCTACCCGCTCCTATTAGGGTTGACCTCCTTTGAAATGGCATTGATCGTATCGATCGTGATCGCCCTCTTTATTACGATCATCCTCCACGTCTTCCCAGAATGGTACGTGATCAATGTTGTAGGTATAATCGTCGGTGCGGGGGCTGCAGCCATATTTGGCATCTCCCTCTCTATCATACCAGTAATACTCCTCCTCGTACTCCTTGCCGTGTACGATGCCATTGCAGTCTACCGAACAAAGCACATGATAACACTTGCGGAGGGTGTGATGGATCTACGTTTACCAATTCTCTTCATCGTTCCAAAACACCGAAATTACTCTTTCAGAAGCGAGACTTTTGAAAAAGAAGAACGAGACGCATTTTTTATGGGACTAGGGGATGCTGTGATGCCAGCAATACTTGTTGCATCTGCATACTTCTTCACAGGATCGCTGACACCAGCAATAACCACCATCATCGGATCTCTCCTCGGATTTGCAGCGCTCATGAGCTTTGTATTGAAGGGAAAACCCCAGGCAGGCTTACCATTCCTGAACACTGGCGCTGTAATAGGATATGTTGCAGGAGCACTGATTGCGGGGATACCAGTGATATAAACAATTGGTCGCTAAATAAAATGAATGGATACTAAAACAACACCTATAATATCCTTCAAGGGTTGAATATGAATAAAGAACACGAAATGGTACAGGAAATATATGCGATTTCTAATCTTATAAACAAGGGAGAGTATCAAAAGGCTATAGATTCTTTGCTTAACTTAGAAACAAAAAATCCTGAAAACAGGACGATAAACTTCAATAAGGTTGGTCTCTTAATTGACATTGGTTGTGGCTTGAAAGACTTTGATATTGTTAAAAAAGGCGTTGTTGCAGGAGAAAAGTTGTTAAAAGATTCTTCTTATGAAGATTACAAAGTAACTCTCTACTATAACATTGCCAATGGATATATGTCTCTTTACCAACTTGAATATGATAAAGAAAGAGATGTCGAGCGAATAGTTGATAATGAAAACTTACAAAATGCCAAACGTAAGTTTAGAGAAGCATTGAAGGAAGTAAATCATTTTGATTCTGAATTCAGAAGCCAACTTTGGACAAATTACGGGAATTGTTTGGATTCATTAGGTCGTGGAGTAGAAGCCTTATATGCGTATGATGAAGCATTAAAAATAGACTCTAATTTCCCAATTGCTCTTGGGAACAAAGCAATGGCTATGCGATTCTTTGCCGATATTTCTGGAGAGTATAGAGAAGCAATGCATATCAAATCGTCTCAAATGCTCAAATCAGCATCGGAGAACAAGGATTTAGTTAAGTTTGGTGGCATTGCAGCAAAAAAGGGTTTTGAGAATGAAATCCAACAAATCGAGAAACTATTTGAAGACAAAAGGGTATTATCCAAAAATTTGAAGCATCCTAAGTATGATTTAAGCTATATGACCAAGTTTGAGAAGTTTTATATAGAGTTTTGTTCAAAACATAAACTTTTTTTGAATTTTCACATCCATGAAGATAAATGTGAAGCTTCGATAGTAGATCCAATTTTTATAAGCATGGTTACACCCATAGGCGATAGCGAGACTTACAATAATATAGCCAAATATATCAATCAAATAAAAGAGGACTATGCAATAGCAAGATTACTTTTGGCTCAATCGCAATTCAAAAGAGAAGACCTTGACAATATCAGTAAAAGAACCACATTTGTAAATACTTTGGATTACAGCATGTTCAACATTTATGTTGGTTTGCTAAAAAGTGCATTCAAAGAAACATACAATATTTTGGATAAAATATCTAGATTCATCAAAGAATATTATAAAT
>Ga0180301_10000527_pt1 | contig 29509 bp, 30 predicted proteins | sample GuaBasSediGuay16_FD_121797 | JGI IMG/M metagenome (GOLD analysis project Ga0180301, IMG submission 121797) | Subseafloor sediment microbial communities from Guaymas Basin, Gulf of California, Mexico - Guay16, Core 4569-2, 12-15 cm | ecosystem: Environmental > Aquatic > Marine > Hydrothermal... | reverse complement strand
TGGGTCAACTATTTTTATCCAAGCATAATCTGTAAAGTAACCTGGTGTTAGAAAAACAGCTGTAGTTAATGGGCCTGAGGAAACTACTTCCCCATCAAAATACCCTGTATCTTCAAGTCTAATTACACTTCTAGAGTTCCTATTTGGCATGCCGAAGTATTGGAAAAGTTTCCCTTCAAAACATGGGTTTCCGTTTTCATCGAACTCAGTGTTTTCATGGAAAGCATGGGGGCTCATAGCTGCTCTCCACATAGCTTCCTGATCCGGCGTTAAATCCTCCGTTTTTGTCCAGCATCCTCTCTCTGAACCATAAACTCTATCTTCACATATAGCTACTATGTCGTCGTTTCTTATTACTTGGTCTTTAACGTATTCTAGAGGGTTAATTCCGAATTTTTCAATGTACTTTTTAGAGTTTTTAGGTGTCCAAACGTAAAGTCCATGAGTTGACTTACCCGTGCCTGTAAGACCCCATATTGCAAGCACTATTCTTTTCCATTTATTATCAACAGTTTTAACGGTGAATTCTCTTAAAGAAGTATGCTCCCCCGTACATCCCCTCTTGTAAACGTGAAATATCCAATGGGTTAATACGGCTTTTTTAATTTCACCTTGATAGGACGACGTAGTTATTATTGTGAATCCGTAATGGGGAAACCTCATAACCATGAGCATACGGTTTGTTCCCGGAATATTCGGGTTACCTAAGTAATGTGGGATAACAAACACTCTAACATCGGGTTCTTCATCTGGCGGTGCTGGGAAAACAAGCTGCTTCCATCTGTAAGCTAAATCTGGAAATTGCGGATCAACATAGACTGTTGCATGCATTTGAACTTTAGTGCCAGGTTTCCCAACATATCCGTCAACTTTTATTAGAGGTCCTTGGGCTAGAATGTGCTCTAAAACTCTAAGCATTAAGAGTTTATGCTCATATTTTAAATCTTCATCTCTCTCTATAACTACAGTGTTTTTTGCTGAACGGCTCCAAATATTTGAAGCCCAACCCCATGAATTATTCCTATACTTTATACCGTAAAGTTTTGCTCTTTCGAAAAGATCGGGGGGATTATCGAGTATAGCCTTTATGCCTATAGATTCTTTAAGCTTAGTTATTTTCTCAAATGTTTGAAGAAACGCTTTCGGAGTTAGCTCATTAACGTCAGGAATAATCTTTCTAACCATTTCTCCACCAGTTCTCAATCCTAAAATGTACTGTAGTTAGCTAAGTAAAATAAAAGTTTCCTAGAATATAGGAAGCAACGATCTTAAGTAATGGTCTAAAGGTTTCTACCTGTTCAGAAAATATGGAGAAAACAGATAAACCAAAAACATCGCTTTTACAGGAGGCCTAAGAAATTTAGAGAAAAATGGGCTTAATGAAGCCTATTATGGGATTAGGTAGAAATACTATGGAGTTAAAAGAAAATAGCTTTGTTTTACACTTAAACTGTTTTAACTAGTTCTTCTTGACTTAAGCTTTCCATAAGCTAGTGTTATTAGTATGCCACCTATGAATGAAATGGAAAGAAGAAATAATGTAGCATAGTCCATAGGAGACACCGCTAAACAATTATGTGTAGCCCTACTTTCTAACTAACACCTCCGCGCTCTTACTTTCATAGTACCTTAATATAACTGAGAAATTACTTTAAAAGAGTTTGTACATTTGAGAGAATTTTTATTTTACTAACCACTTAAGAGCGTCATTAGCGTGTTAGTTGAAACCTAATTTGTTTATGCTTTAAAATAATGGGGAGATAGTGTTTAAAGTAATTGTTGAAAAGAGCGTTAATGTAAGAGGAAACTATTTAATTAGAATGTCTGAGATAACGGAACATAGTAGTAACCAGTTAGGTGTAGCTTTTGGAGTGGGATATTGAAGAATTTAAGAAGAAATTTCCTAACTTAGCTAGGGAAATTCTTGAGAATAAAGGTTCTGTTCATGTAAAAATTAGTTTAAGAAGCAATGATCCGTGGAGAGGATACGAACCTAACGTTTATGACTTCATTAGAAGAGCCAATTCGGTAGAGCAAGCATTAGAGGTTATAGATTTTCTAATGAGAAGAGGTGAACTATCTAAGGAAGAAGCTGAGAAAATAGTAAAGAAGCTTATGGAAAAAGGCTTACATGCTTTCGGGCCTAAGAAGGATTTCGGATGGTATCTTAAAACAGCAGGATACAGTTGAAATTATAACTTAGAAACCCGGATTTTAGACTTAAAAGCAGTATATTAGCTATCTTTTCCCTACACTCTATCGGTGCTCAATAAAAACATTTCAGCACCAACGTTATATTTATTTAAATATTTAAATTTTATCTCTGAGGGCATTCATAAAATTAATTTATATATTTAAAATTCCTAAATGAATGCAGGGATGGGAATAATATGAGTTCGAAGGTAATTATAGCTGTAATAATAGCCTTTATCGTAGGGTTGGGTGTTGGCGTTGTAGCAGCGCCAGTTCTATGGCCAGGGCAAGCGTCTAAAAAGAAAATGCACTTACTCTTCAGTCTTGACTGGGCGATTTACGGTAGACATGCACCGTACTTTGTTGCTTTAGAAAAAGGATTCTTTGAGGAAGAGGGGTTAAGTGTAGAGATTGTTAGGGGCTATGGTTCAGCAGATACTATTCAGAAAGTAGCGACAGGAGTTGTCGACGTAGGGTTTGGGGATATTTCAACCCTCATAATAGCTAAAGCTAAGGATCCGAAATTTAATGCTAAAATGGTTGCTATGATTTATGCTAGAGCGCCTTTTGCTGTGTTTGCACTGAAGAAATCAGGTATTGATGAGCCTAAAGATCTTGAAGGTAAAACTCTTTCGGCAGCTGGCCCTGGAGATATAAACTATGTTTTATTCCCGTACTTTGCTAAAGTAGCCGGGATAGATCCTAACACTATTGAGTGGAAATTCGTTAAACCAGAAGTTAAAGTTCAATTGCTTGTTAATGAAGAAGTTGATGCTATAACGGAGTTCGCTATGCAGAAGCCAGTTGTAGATAAAGCGGCAGCTAGCAAAGGCGGCGCGGTAATGATTCTATGGGCTGATTATGGAGTTAACATTTACAGTAACGGCATTGTTTTTAGAGAGGACTTCATTAAGGAACATCCAGAAGTTGTAAAGGGCTTTGTAAGGGCTGTAATTAAAGGTTTCTTGTACACATTTGAGCATCCGGATGAAGCAGTTGACATTTTACTTAAAAGATTTCCAACATTAGATAGGGATGTTGCTAGAGCGGAAATAGATATTTTAAAGAAACTGGTTTTAGTGCCTGAAGCGGAAGAGCACGGAATAGGATATTTCGACCCCGAAAGAGTTCAAGCAACAATAGATGCAATAACGGAGGTATTTAATTTACCTAGGAAGGTTTCATCTGACGAAATATACACCGATGAGTTCTTACCTGGAAAAATAACTCTGGAATACGTAGAGCCCTTAAAAGCCGATAACATATTGGCAATTACGGCAATATCCAGGGAGGAATAGTTAAGTGAGTAGAAAACAACATGGTTCCTTAAAGTTAAATAATTTTTTACCTTCTCTAACCTTTAACCTAAAGAAAGTCGGGGTCACAATTTAAAATGGTTAAAGACGTAATAGTTGTTAATAATGTAACAATAGAGTACTATGGTAAGAAATCTAAAGTTCTAGCTGTTAAGGATGTTTCATTTACTGTTAAAGAAAGAGAATTCGTTAGTATAGTTGGGCCTTCAGGTTGCGGTAAAAGCACTATTTTAAGAGCTATTTCAGGCCTAATACTTCCAACTAAAGGCGAAATATACATTCATGGAAGACTTGTTAAGGGACCTCAGCGAGGAATAGGTATGGCTTTTCAAAATCCGAACCTTTTACCTTGGAGAACAGCATTAAAGAATGTCCTTTTACCTGCTGAGATCTTGGGAGGAAACCTTAAAGAGTATGAGAGGAGAGCTATTGAGCTATTCGAAATTGTAGGGTTAAAAGGATTTGAAAACAAGTACCCATGGGAACTTAGTGGTGGTATGCAACAAAGAGTATCGCTAATTAGAGCTTTAATACATAATCCGGAAATATTGCTTCTCGATGAACCCTTCGGTGCACTTGATGCTTTAACTAGGGAGGAGCTTAATTTAGTGTTGCAGAAGCTTTGGATGACCGAGAAGAAAACGGTGCTTTTCGTAACACATGATATTCCTGAAGCAGTGTTTCTAGCTGATAGAGTAATAGTGTTTAAAGCGAGACCAGGCAAGGTAATTCATGAAGAACACATTGATCTTCCAAGACCTAGAACTTTGGATATGAAGACTTCCGAGGAGTTTCTAAGATATGTTAAATCAATTAGAGACCATTTAGGCTTAAGCTATAAGGTTTAACGGTGAAAAATTATGAGTCGAACTAGAGAGATAACTCGTGAGGAAAGAATTAAGGCGATAATTTCGGGATATTTTATGCCAACGGTGACATTAGCTCTTCTCGTCGGTGTTTGGGAAACAATATGTAGAATTTTCGAAATCCCAGTATGGCTTCTACCTTCTCCTTCAGCTATTGTTGCAAGATTAGTAGAATTCTGGTCTCTTCTACTTTATCACGCATACGTTACATTCTATGAATCATTACTGGGATTCTTTGTTGCAGTGTTACTTGCAATACCGATAAGTATTGCTATAGCTTATTCGAGAATGCTTCAAAACACCATATACCCTATATTGTTGGTGTTTCAAACAGTACCTAAAGTTGCAATAGCGCCAGTAATAGTTATGTGGTTTGGTCTAGGTTTGGAATCGAAAATTGTGATAGCATTTCTTGTTTCATTCTTCGTAATAGTTGTAAATTTAACTACAGGCTTTCTAACAGCTCCACCAGAACTAATAAATATTGCTAGGTTGCTTAACGCTAAGAAAACGCAAATATTCCTAAAAATAAGGCTACCATATGCGATGCCCTTCTTCTTTAGCGGATTAAAGAGCGCAGTAACTCTTTCAATAGTTGGCGCAGTTATAGGGGAATTCGTAGCTTCAAGTGAAGGTTTAGGCTACGTAATATTGGCTGCAACTCCACAACTAGATACCGACATAGCTTTTGCAGCAATACTTATGCTTTCAGTAATAGGTTTAGCGCTTTTCGCTACGATTCATGTTTTAGAGAGAATATTTGTGCCTTGGGCATTTAGAGAGACTAGGTAGTAAAAACAATAAAACCTGTTTTCTTTTTATAAGCTAAAGTGTTGGCGCTCTTAAGTACGTTATCATGAAAGCAACATATGCCGCAATGGAGATTAAAACATGTAATATTAGAATGTACTTTTTAAGCTTACCTTTAACTAGTACACTTAAACCTCCCGTTACCATAGATACTATGAGGAGAATTGCGGTTATTGTTGCATCTAAGTAATGGTAGTTCATACTTTATTCTCCTACTAATTTAAATCGCAGATTAATCCTAAGTATTTTTGGGAGGAGAAAATAATGGTTTCAATATATGTTGAAATACTTAAGTTTGTAGCGATAGTTTCAGTGGTTATTACAATAGTATTGCTTGTTCTTGCTTTACCTAAAATACTGGAGTACTTAAAAGTAAAACCTATGGAAACCGTAACTACAGTGGCTCCTGTAACTGATGGTGGTGTTAGCAGATCCATAATACTGTTACCTTACCCTAATCTTAAAGGTAATGTAAGTGTTGAAGAAGCTTTGCTTATGAGAAGAAGTGTTAGAGAGTATCTTCCGAAACCTCTAACATTGAAGCAGCTAGCTCAAATGTTATGGGCGGCTCAGGGAATAACGGAGTTGAAATACAAGTTTAGGACAGCTCCATCAGCTGGTGCAACATATCCGCTAGAACTCTACGTTGTGATTAAGACAGGTGGTGTTGAAGGAGTAAAGGCTGGAATTTACAAGTACGATGTTGAAACTCACTCTCTAATTCTTGTTAAGGAGGGTGATTTTAGTAATGAATTAGCTAGAGCAGCTTTGAATCAGGAATGGATTAGGAAAGCTCCTGTAAACATAGTTATTGTTGCTGAATATGAGAGAACAACAGGGTATTATGGCGATAGAGGATATCGGTATGTGCATATGGAAGTAGGACACGTAGGTGAAAACATTTACTTACAAGCTGTAGCTTTATACTTAGGTACGGTTGCTATAGGGGCTTTCTACGATGACCAAGTAGCTGAAGTACTTAGTTTACCAACAAACTATAGGCCACTATACATAATGCCCGTCGGCGCCGTAGCAGGTTATGAGAAACTAAGCCTTAACGAATTAGTGGAGTTTTATGAGAAAAACAGGTTAGCTAAGGGGTTTAGAGAAACGCCTTAAAACAGTAAAAGCTAAATGTTATAATACTTATTAAATGAAACATTACCTCAATAGCAAAGGAAGGCATTAGCTTTCTCTGGTGGTATTTAAAGTGAAGGATGTTTCGAAGAAAGTAGCAACGATAGCTATTTTCGCATCACTCTACGCTATAGCTTCGCTCTTAACAGCATATCTCCCTACAGGAATATTTTTTATCCAATTTAGACCTGCAATAGCTATTCCCATGGTCGTAGCTGTAATTTACGCTCCAATAATCGCCGGGTTAAGTGCTGCTCTTGGAACATTTATCGCAAGTATAGTAAGGTATGGAACACCACTACTTACAGTATTTAGTGGAACGCCAGCTAATTTCTTAGGATTTTACACTATGAGTTCCGTATATAAGGCTCTAAGAAGGAAGGGGATGAACTGGATTTTAGCACTAATCCTATCTTCTACTGCAGGGTTAACTGTAGGCTCAATAATTATAGGGTTGGGTTTATGGTTCATAGCGGTTCATGTTGCACCTGGACTATTACCTCAAAACTTTGCGAACATAGGCTTTGCGTTAATGTCAGCTTTCCTTTTAGACTTCGCTCCAGCGCCAATAGCATTATTTATTACAGTGCTTATTCTCAAGGTTCTTAGAGAATCTGGAAAAATAAGCAAAATTTAGTGGTAAATTATGGTTAAATTAGTGTTTCTAGGTACGGGGGGTTGGGTTTCTCCTTCGAATAGAGATTATGTTTCGATAGTTTTACAACCTAAGGATACGGATTCACTATATGTTTTAGATTTTGGAGAAGGCGCTTTTAAGAAAATGCAGAAGCATAGAGGATTAAACCCGTTAAATATTAAAGCTGTTTTTATATCTCATGTTCATGGAGATCACGTACTTGGCTTACCGGGGCTTCTAATAAATCTTAAAGCTTATGGTTACGCCGATTGCTTAAAAATAGTTGTTTTAAAAGATTATGTAGAGTTCTTGAAAATACTGTTTAGAAACACTAATGTGGAAGATAAGGTAAAATGTGAGATCGTTGGTGTTGAACCATTCGGTAAAGTGTTTAGCGACAATAATATTGAGGTTTACGCTTATCCTTCGAAACATTCCGTAAGATCCTTAATGTTTAAGATAGTGTTGAAAAAAGAGGGGAAAACTGTTTTTTACAGTAGCGATACTGCTCCCTATGCTGAAATATACGAGTATATTAGGGGATCAGACGTTCTCATATATGAAGCAACGTTTCTTGAAGGTTTTGAAGAATATGCTCATAATAAAGGCCATTCAACAATAAATGATGCGCTAAATATTGCTTTAAAATTGAAAATTCCTTACTTAATAATTTTTCATGAAGGGTTCATACTTAACTTACCTAGAAAAATTAATGTTGGAAGTACCTGTGTACTTATACCTAATGACGGTGATGAAATAGTTATTTAATTTAAAAGTCTCCTTTCCCTATTTTTTACAACAATAGTATCTTTATTATCTCTAAATGATGTGCGACATATACTTACTTTTTACTTTTCTCACGTAAAATACTTTTCATAATTATTTTCAATTGAATATCCGATGTTCCTTCAGCGGGCTCTAGTGCTAGTATGTGCAAGTACTTATGGATTATATCGGTTGTTTTTAGGAAGGCGTATCCGCCAAATATTTTAATTAAAGATTCAACTGCTTTACTTGAATAATTAACTGAAACATACTTGGCAACGCTTGTGCTAATCCATGTTAGCGTATTTTCGCTAACTACTTTAGCTATGTAGGATTTCGCAACACTAAGTTTAGCATATGCGTCAGCAATTCTCTGCTCTATGATTTCTTTTTCTATTAAAGGTGTTCCGTTAGCTAATCTTTTATTTGCCCATTCTATTGCGTTATCGAGAATTTCTAAACCTAGGGAAACTGCGAGAGCTGAAACAAGAACTCTACCGTAAACTAGCCCTTTGAGAGCTTTAACGTAGGATTCCTTTCCTTCATGAAACATTTGCTTCGACTCCGCATTTTTAAATACGACCTTAGATATGCCCGATTTTTCATAAACTATAAGCGGAAGATTCTCCGTAACTACATTCTTGCTCCTCCTAACAAGCAATAGCACATGCTCTCCTGTTTTCTTCTGGGCAAGAACGAGAAAGCGTGCTGCAAAAGCACCATTGGTAACAAAATATTTTGTTCCTGAAACCCTTCCGAAATCGTCAACTGTTGTTTCGAGAGTTTTTAATGAAGAACCGCCTTTAGGTTCAGTGAATGCTGTAGCCAATACTGTATCTTCTTCGTTAAATCCTGTAGGGGAAAGCGTTTTTACTGAAATACAGTGCCCTATGAAGCTAAGTTTCATGTCTGGAGAAGCTTTGCTTTCAAAAATTAAGCTAACTGCTTCTTTAGGGTTTAAGCACTTACTAGAGTTTTTGAGAATGAAATCCACTACATCATCGTAGCTCATTGTCTAGTTAACCTCCCATCAAATATTTTTCTTCACTATTTCGGAAAAACCTGCCCTACATTGCTTTAGCAGCTTTTTATAGTGTCTTCTCCTGCCACATAACATTTTCTTCCTCTATGGAATATTAAGCATCCGTTTTCGCGAGAGCAGGATCAAATATTCCAAGATGCCTCGAAAAACCTATTATAATGAGTGAAGGCATTAACTGAAACAAGAATTAGGAGAATTCCATGTTTTCGAGAACTTTTATTGAATGAAAGTTCGTAGCTGTTTCTGTTTATAGTTAATGTTGCGTCTATGTTTGCTGCTAAGGCTTTAATTGTTTTTCATAGTTTTAACCGTATTTTTCAGACCAAGATACAAGTATTGCTGCTGACGCCATAGCTACTGTTGCTTCGAAAAGTCTGAGAAAAGCAACTGCCTGTATAATTTCGGAAAATATGAGAATAACTAGGGGGAGTATGACGGCTGTAAGAGGGGCAAGCATAAGTGCTTTCTGAATCTTGTATTCTCCACCAAACTTTATTCCAAGAGCGAAGCCCAATATTGCTCCTGCAAGCGCAAGGAATACCATGCCCATGTAAGCATCACCCCATTGATCTCATAGTTTCCGATAAACTACTTCGGCCATGGAATGTTTAAAAGACTTAAGGGGTAAAGATACCTAGTACCATCGTATATACGCTAGTATACTTCAGAGTAAGGTATAGAACCCCGTAATAACAGAGAAAACACCTTAACACTTCTCCAAATTCTTCATTGATAACCAACAATCTCACATACAAGTCTTCATGTTTTTATCGAAGTCTACCTCCTTAAATGCTTAATGATAATAGTCCTAGCTATTTCCATAAAGTTGCGACCTCCATTTGCTCTTACTTTAGACTTCAGTATGGCGTCTAATAGGTCGTCGAAGGAGCTTATTTCCTTATCAACCATAGTGTATGCGACTCCTATTTCCTCAGGGATGTGTGCATCGCTCCCTCCAATACATGGCTTACTGTATTTTCTCGCTAGCTCTAATGCCTTCAAATTGCTTCTCATAGGAACTCTACCATTAATGCACTCTATAGCATCTATTTTCCGTAAAACCTCATTATTCCTAACTAGGGAGTACTCTAGTAGGAATACTTTGCCGAAAGGATGAGCGAAAACTACAATACCGTTTTCATCATGAACCTTATCTACTAATTCAACAATTGTTTCAAATTTCGGAATCCTAAGAACATTATATACTAAAATATGTGCTTCCCTCGTAGAAACCTCAATCCCAGGGAACGTTACAAGTTCAACTCCCCTTTCTTTAACATGCCTCATTAAAGCTAAGCTTCCACTCAAAGTGTCATGATCCGTAACTACAACTCCACCAAATCCCTTTTTAATAGCAACGCTAACCACATCTTTAACTGACATTTTACCGTCAGAAAATCTCGTATGAACATGCATGTCCAAAATCATTGTTTAACGCCAGATTCCACCTTCTTCAACAACATTAGAATGTAGGTAGTATAAAAGCCTTGCAACTACAGCGGGTTTTATTATGTTCAATAAAACCTAGACTTTAAATCTTCAAACAATTATCGTGATTGATTTGGAAAGGTGCACAACGTTTCCCAGAAGAATACAGTTATTCTCTCTACTCAGTATTTTCCCTAAAGATTACTTAGGGGAACATTTCATTATTTTCAATTAGTGGTTCAAGAGCTTTTTTCAAATCGTAAAAGTCTCCTTTCACTACAATGTCTGCTTCTTGGGCTACTTCGTAGCTTTTAGGGTTAAACGCTATCCCTAGTTTAGCGTATTTTATCATGCAAATGTCTATGTTACTATCTCCTATTGCTAATGTTCTACCTATCGGTATGTTGTATTTTGCCATGTATTTGAATAGTGCATTTAGTTTGCAAACAGACTTTCTCATACACCCCTTAACTAATTGCCAACCTGTAGGCATTGACAATTTACCTGTTATTACACCGTTTTCTACATGAAGAGTGTTAGCATAAACATCATCAGCCCCTACTTTTTGAGCTACCCTTTCAACAAGAATAGTGTATGAATCTGAAACAATAACTACCATGAAGTTCTTCAACTTAAGCCATTTAACAAATTCCTTTGCTCCGGGAACTAAAGGTATTTTGTCGAATTCATCGATAAGGTTAGAAACCAAGGTGCCCTTTAAGAGCTCGGCTATTTTTAAGCTCATTTCATAAGCCCATATTCTCCCTTCAGAGAATGCCTTCCTTATTTCACGTATTTCCTTTTCAAAACCGAGCTTAGCTATTGCATTAAGACTTCTACCATTAAGTAAAGTACCATCCATATCTATTAAGGCAAGTTTTAGACCACTACTCAACCCCTACATCACCATGGATAAACAGTCTTCCTAATCACATGATTCAACGGTTTTTCCTAAAATATCTGTTGCTACATAGAGGCGTCATATTAGCTGATAGACGCTGAAACTTATTCTTAAAACATAGAGCGCTCCTATGTTCGCTTGTAGACACTTCAAGAACCCGATTTCATTATTAAAAATACATGTTTTCGTGTGGTTTCTAGCGAAGACCACATTATTGAATCGGGGTTTGTAAAAAGCAGACAGTATTGGAGAAAGCAATTGATGCTCTATCGTTTATAATCTGGAGAAAATAATAAAGCATATGGTGTAGTGTGGAAAATTTAGAGTTTAGGTGCTTCTATTGAAGATTATTCCGTTAGCGTTCGATAGCTTAGGTGTAAGATCTCAAGCAACATATGTTCAAACAAAAGATCTGAACATTATAATTGATCCTTCAGCTGCGTTAGCTCCTAGAAGATTCGGATTACCGCCACATAGGGTAGAGGTTGAAAGGCTTTACGAGCTCTCCTCAAATATCGAAGAGTTCTTAAGGGAATCCGATGTAGCTATAATAACGCATTACCATTACGACCATCACGACCCTGGTCGAATAATATCCTTAGAAAATTATAATGGTAAAATTCTAATTGTTAAGGATCCTAAGAACAAAATAAATATTTCCCAGAAAATAAGGGCTTCAAAGTTCCTAAAACTTGTAAATAACTACATCAGTAAGCTTGTAATAGCCGATTCAAAATGTTTCGCTTTTGGTAAAACAAAAATATGTTTTTCTAAACCTGTTCCACACGGTGTAAATGATAGATTAGGCTATGTTATCGAAGTTCTCGTGGATGACGGAGAAGAGAAATTCCTATATACATCAGATGTTGAAGGCCCTGTTTTGGAGGAACAAGTAGAATTCATATTACTACATAAGCCCGACATTTTAATAGTTGATGGACCGCTAACCTACATGCTAGGGTACAAGTTTTCTATGAGTGATCTGCAGAAGAGCATTAAGAATCTTAAGGAAATTATTGAAGCTTTAAAAGGTAGCACAATAATTCTTGATCATCACCTTTTAAGAGATAGTGAGTACAAGAGTAGGTTACATGAAATCTACGGTTACGCTAAGGCGTTAAAGGTTAGAGTTATTTCTGCAGCTGAATATTTAGGTAAACCCGTAGATGTTCTTGAAGTTAGGAGAAGGGAGCTTTATGAGAAAGAGTTTGCTCCCGGAAAAATTTTCTAACTTAAATTTCAGTCCATGATGTATTGAATATTGCATATATTTCCTTTGCCCTCTTCTCTCCAATACCTTCAACGTTCATGAGCTCTGGAATTGAGGTATTTGCTAAATTTCTTAGTGTTCTAAACTTTCTAAGAAGTCTTCTTGCGAGAACAGGTCCTACTATGCTTTCAGTAACGTAAAGAATTCTTTCATTAATGCCCATAGGTTTCTTTTCAACACGTAACCTGGGAGGTCTTTTCTTTTCAGCTATCCCTAGAGACTTCGCCTTAGCTATAAGCCATGCTATAGTTGCCTTCTTATTAGGTGAAGGTATTACTTTCACATCCCGATCTATAATTATTTCATCCATTATCCTGAGAACAGCTGAAATATTCCACTTAGTATATTTTTCAACAATCCCAAGATATCCCTCAACCAATATGACAACTGTAACGTTTTCCTCTTCTTCCGCTTTCTTCAGTAACTTAAGTTGATCCCATATTCTATTGTCCCTAATGCTATTTAGAAAGTCTGTTACTGTTTTCCTCTCGACAAGAACAGGCTTCTTATCATTCGAAGCAAGCAAGAAGTAGTCTCCTACGTTTAAAGCTGATACGGCAACTTTTAATTTAGCTTTCTTAAGTTCCGAAACTACATCGCTGTTTTTAGAGGCTTCCCTACTATCAATAACAATGTCTACTGGAACTAAAGGTGCTTCAACAAGTATTCCCAAGCTAACTCATCTCCGAAAAATGTGGAAGTTGTGGAGGCCTATTTTGATAAGGATTTTTCAACACTATTTTAAGGTTTTAATTATCGCTTAATAAACTTTCTAAGCATTGCCGCCAAAGGCGGTAACGTTCTTGTTTGTACATATACTCTTCCGGGTCCTGTAATTTCAATAACAACTCCTTCTCCTCCAAAAACGAAGCTCTTTATTCCTCCAAATTTCCTAACCTTCCATGAGACGGTAGGGTCCATTGCAACGAAGTGGAAATTATCTACAGTCATTTTCTCTCCTGGAGCAAGCTCCAATTTCTCAACGGCACCGTAGCTATTGACCCATACCCCTCCTACTCCCTTAACCTTGAACCATACTAGAGATCCTTCGGCAAGAAGACCCTTAAATCCTCTCCAAGCCACTCCTAAGTCAACATTACCGTGGTGTGCTAGATATGAGGCATCCTGTATTATTAGTTCTTGGCCCTGTAAAGGCACGTAAACTATGTCTCCAGGAACTCCCGGTGCAAACCATAATTCAGCGTTTCCCCTAGCTATGAACGTGTTTACGAAAATACTTTCACCAGCAAACATTGCTCTAGTGAGAGCCTTTAGTAAACCTCCTCCAGTATGTGTTTTTATCTCAACATCGCCCTTGTGAAGAACATAGGCACCGGCTTCAGCGGTAACAGCTTCGCCAGGTTCAAGGAATAGCTTTAGTATGGAGTATGATGGGCTGTAATCTACTTTCCACCTCATTTAAGACACCTAAAATTTTAATTTAATATCTTCATTCATACATTTAAGAATTTACCGTATTGTTTTGAGATGTTAGAGAACTAATGGAAGTATGAATAGTGGTAAAGCAGCTAAGACAAACATTAAGGCCCAAATAGTTTTATTCCAAACAAAAACCTTAGAGCCGTCTAATGGCGGAAAAGGTATTAAGTTAAATAGAGCTAACCATAGGTTAATCGTTTTCATATAGAGAAGTGTTGATACTATAAAGTATGTTAATGTGTTTAAGGAACTTATAGGGTAAAGTTCTAGGATAAATAGAGCAAGATATCCTAAAATTATGTTCGCTAAAGGTCCTGAAGCAGCTATTTTCCCATAATCTCTTCTATCAATTGTTCCGAAAGGTAGTTTCGGAAAAATAACTACAGCACCTGGTGCGGCAAAAACAACTCTACCTAATGTAACTACGGAAAGTATAAGAGCTAACATGAGCCCCATAGGCCATACTTGATATCTAGCATAGTACCCTAGTCTTTTAGCTACGTATCTATGAAGAATTTCGTGAAATATGAAAGCGAACGCTACAGCTATTATTGCAGCTAATACCTTATAGTAATTTAGTGACAATATATCCCTTATAGAGAAAGCTACAGCTATAACCAATGCTGAAATAAGTAATTGTTTAAATTCACCATTATATAATACTGAAACCCGTCTACCGTAATATGGTGAAATACTATAGTACATTTATCATAGCACCTTTCCAACAAAGCGTGAAACTAAATGTCTCTATTTTAAACCCAAATACAGTAAATTATATATTTAAACTTGTGGATTCTAAACTGTTGCTGGTGCCTTCCAACTATGAGTGTAAGGCTTTTTCTTAAAATCATTATAACCATAGTGCTCCTAGATTTCTTAGCATTGGTTATACTTGAAAAGTACTTTAAAAAAGGCTTATTAGAGATTCATTTTAATGTCGGCCTTTATCAGTTAGAGTTTTCAATAAAGCTTGTAACATGGGTTTTCTTAGCGATTTTTATATTGTTTTCCTTAATGGCATTTATTTTGATTAGGAAAGTTAAAAAGTAATTTTGTATAGTAGAGAAGACTAGGTGCAAGCATATGAGAAAAAAGGTTTTAACAACATTTTCAATCGTAGGTTTTGATTCTGAAACTAAGGATTTAGGTGTCGCTGTTGCTTCAAAAATTATAGCTGTTGGAGCAATTGTTCCATGGGCTAGAGCTAATGTTGGCGCAATAGCTACACAAGCATTAGCCAATGTTTCGTACGGTCCTAGAGGATTAGAGTTACTCTCTAAGGGCTATAGTGCTAGAAAAGTTGTTGAAATACTTGTTTCCGAAGATCCATTAAGAGATGAAAGACAAGTAGGTATTGTTGATTCGAAAGGTGAAGCAGCAGCATTTACAGGAAAGAAGTGTTTTGAATACGCAGGACACATTGTTGGCAACGGATATGCTGTTCAAGGAAACATACTTGCTGGACCCGAAGTTCTCGAGGAAATGGCTAAAGCTTTTGAAACAACGCAAGGTGAACTTGTAGATAAGCTTCTTGCAGCTCTTGAAGCTGGAGATAGAGTTGGAGGAGATAGGAGAGGTAAGCAGTCTGCAGCCATTCTTGTAGTAAGGGAGAAAGGAGGATACGGCGGCTATACTGATAAATACGTTGATTTAAGAGTTGACGACCATAAAGAACCTGTTCTTGAACTTAAGAGGTTATTTAAGATTTGGGAGTTAACGCTTCTTACACGTGAAAAACCTGATGACATAGTATCTAAAGATGAAGTAGCTACTGAAGTTCAGAAGGTTCTTAAGAAACTAGGCTTTTACAAAGGTGAAATTACTGGTATATGGGATGAAGCAACGGAAAAAGCATTTACAGACTGGGTTATGATAAACAATTTCGAAAACAAACTTAGAAAAGACAGGTACATTTGGGGTACAGTGTACAGGTTTCTCATTGAAATGTCACGTTCAAGTGAGAAATAATGTTTTTGGAAATGATTTTAGCCACTCTTTCACTTTATTTGGCCTTTATGGTGCAATATTTAGCAGTAGCTTTAAGAACATATAAAGTTCCGGAGATACACATTCCTACAACCCTTAGGGAAATAGTTAGAAACGTATGTAATGGAGAAGATGTTGAGTATAGAATATGGAAAATATCGGATAACAACGTAATGATTATGGCAGCATTTTACATGCCACCCTTAAATCCCGTAATAGTTTTCGATGGAAAAGTTCTTATGGAGAATGTTGAAACAGCAAAAGTGTTTTTAGCTCATGAGCTAGGTCATATAAGGAGGAAGTCACAACTAAAGCTTTTCCTATTCTCGACATTCCTCATAGCATTTACATTCTATGTTAGCTACATTAGCGAAATAGTTAGTTTAGCTGTTTTCCTAGTGTTAGTAATATTATTGCTGTTGCTTTACAGGTACGAGGAGTTTAAGGCTGACGAGTACGCTGCTTCACTAGTAGGTTACGAGAGGGTTCTTAGCGTATACTCGAAATTAGCGTTAAAACAGGAAAAAATGAAAATTAAAATGTATAAGAACCCAGCATTGGTTGCTGTTTTAATACTTAAAAAGCTAGGTATATATCCTTCTATAGATGATAGAGTTAGAAATCTTTATTACATGTGTAAAATGGGAACATAAATACTTACTTTAATGGAACAAACATGCTACTTCTTGTTGCTCTAAGTCCAGGTTCTCCATGTTTAACTATTTTCGTTGTTGGCGAGAACTCACCTAAATAATGACCTATCATCCATGGTGTTATCTGTACTGGTATGAACTCTTTCCCATTATACACAGCTACTGTTATTCCAACCATTTCTGGGAGAATTATCATGTCTCTTACATGGGTTTTTATGGGCTTCTTAATGCCTAACTTCTTATATTTCCTTATTTTCTCGAGAAGAATTCTTTGCTTAGGCTTAATTCCCCTTAAAAGGCTTCTTCTGGCTCTTGCAGGTAAGAGTTTTATTAGTTCATCAAGAGGCATGTTCAATAATTCTTCGAGAGTCTTACCTCTATATCTGAACTTCTGCCATTCCGGAGGCATTTCCGTAATTGTCGCCATTTTATCAACCATTAGGCTTGCGCTCTTAACTATATGCACTAAAGTTAGTATCTAAACTTAGCTTTTAAAGCTTTTCATTATGAAGCGCTTTAGCTAATGCGACAATCTTGTTAGCGACTTCGATGGCTGTTTTTCCGAAAACGTTTATCATAGGTTCTTTACCCCAGTCTCCAGTATGATAAATTATGTCAGGGACCTTCCCCGAGGTCTTCGTAATCGCGTACTCAATGCCCCATGGTATTGAAGCTCCCTCTTTGCTCTTAATCTCTAATGGTTCAAATCTTCTATCATAGGATGATATCGTCATTCCTAACTTCTTTGCTACCTCTATTATTCTCTCATCAAATTTAATGTTGGCTGCTGCCCTTATCGATGGGTCATACTTCATTGCCATAAGTACTGCCTTAGCCATATGTTTTGAAGCTCCGAATGTTGGAGGCCCGCTAGGCTTAATGGTTTCACCGTACCTAACTATTCTTCCCAAGATTCCGGCAACATCATTTATAGACTTAGCATAATGTGAAGGCAAAGCCATAACTAGGTTCATTTGAACTTCAGGTACTAAATAAGCAACGTATTTACCATTGTTTACAAGTATTTTCAAAGCCTCTCGTAGATTTTCAATTACATGGAATTTTTCAGCCGGAATATCAACCCAAGCCGAGGGATTAACCGGGCAATGGCCATGACCTACTTTTAACCCGTAAGTTATTGCTAACGTTATAAATTCCTTAGCAACCTTAATTGCTTCAAGTATATTTCTTCCTTTAGCAAGCTCAGCTGCAATAGCTGCTGAAAAGCTACATCCAGTACCGTGCGTGCATGCTTTCTCTATTCTAGGCGCCGAAAACTCCCTATAGCTACCATTATAATATACTATATCGACACTTAGTTTACCTTCCAAATGACCTCCTTTAACTACTGCCGCTTTAGCTCCAAGCTCTTCAACAATATATTTCGCTGCCTTTTTTGCATCTTCAATGCTTATAATTTTTATTCCAGTAATTTTTTCAGCTTCAAACTTATTGGGAGTAATAACCGTTGCTAATGGAATCATGTATTTTATTAGCGCCTTCATTGCTTCCGGTCTAAGTAGTGGTGCACCACTTTTAGCTACCATTACTGGGTCAACAACTAAGGGGAATCCATATTTTCTAACGGTTTTAGCTACTGCTTTTATTATTGAGGAATTACTTAGCATACCTGTTTTAGCAGCATCAACACCTATGTCGTCAGCTACTGCTTCTATTTGCTTAACTACAATTTCTGCTGGAATATCATGTATCGCCCTTACTTCCAAAGTGTTCTGAGCAGTTACTGAAGTTATAGCCGCCATACCGTAAACTCCAAGTGCGGCAAATGTTTTGAGATCAGCTTCTATTCCCGCGCCACCGCCCGAATCACTACCCGCTATCGTTAAAGCTCTAGGTATATCGTGTTTCACGATTTAATTTGCACCTCTCCAACACTATATTCCCAATTCTTTATGTATAGGTTTTAACGACTCAAGAGAGATTTCAATAAGTTTGTTTAAATCTATTCCTAAATGCTTTAGAGCTTCAAGTATCCTATCTCTTCTTACCCCTCTAGCAAAGTCCTTCTGCTTAAACTTCTTACGAACACTTTTAACCTTAACTTCCTCAAGTTTTCTAGAGGGCATAACTAATGCTGTAGCAATAATTAGGCCGGATATTTGATCTGCAGCTATAAGAGCATATGCTAGCTTTGAGGAAGGCTTTACTCCAGTATGTTCATTATGGGAAAGAATGGCTTTAATTGCTTTGCTAGGAAGTTTGTCCCTGAGGAATTCTGCAGTTAACCTAGCATGCATTTCCATATTATCCCTTACCTTATCGTAATCTAAATCATGAAGTAAACCTACAAGACCCCATAATTCTTCGTCTTCGCCAAAAAACCTGGCAAGACCTCTCATTATAGCTTCTACAGCTAAGACGTGCTTTCTAATTTTCTCATTAGATATCCATTCTCTAACAAGTTTTAGGGCATCATCGCGCGTTAACATTTCATTTAATCCCTCCGGGTAGGGATCAATTACTACTTACGCTGAAAACTAAAAAGGCAACTAAATTAAAATATTCCTAATGGCGACACTATTTAGAAACCTAAATAATCTTCAAAAACGAAATTAATACATGGTGAGTTTTAGTGTCTGAGAAATTCTTAAGTGTTAAAGAAATACTACATGAAGTTGATAAGCTCCTAGATAAGGAAGCAATAGTTATAGCTAAAGCTCTTTCGGAAATAGATGATCCCTTGTACAGAGCGGCACTTACGGATATACTCTCATGTATATATACGAACAAGAGCCAGCTAGCTGGATTAAAAGCCGTATATCTACTGGGTGCGCCAAAACCTTCAGAGGAGGATAAGGAGAAATACACTAAGGCTCTTGCTCAATCGCTAAAGTACTTTAGGGAAGCAACTAAGCTTCTTAAGAAATTAGCTGAAATCGAAGGAGAACCTAGAATCAAAAGTTACATAGACATTATGGTTGATTTATGGAGTTATTCCGTTAAAGTAGGTAGGAAGACTTTAAGGAAAAGGTAGCTGGCTCCGGCTTATCTAAAATTAATTACTATTACTTTTTCCTAGAACATGTCTTAGTCCGTAATAAAGAAACATCATTATCAGAGCTAATAGTTGAAGAATCGATGAAAACATTGTAGCTTTATCAACACCTAAGATGTCAGCTAAGGGTCCTGCAATAACTACGAGACTCCCAGCAATACTTAAAGCTGTACCGTACGTTCCTATAGCTGTTGCTCTTAAACCGGGGGGAAGCGCTTTTGAAGCAATTGTTATTGCAGATGTATCGTAAAGCGGATACACCGGTATTATCCATAGTAACGTCATAAACCAACCCTTAGCTATAGCTAATCCGTAAAGTAATAGAGTATAGCTTATGAGAGTTATTGCAAACGATCTTATTTCTCCTATAAGATCCACTATTCTTCCAGCAATAGGTCTAAAGAATGCTCCGAGGAATGCTGTTACCCCGCCAAATACTATCCCGTAATATATTTCATTTCTACCTAGTTCATTGTATAGCTTAATCGACAGTATATTGTACGAGAACTCTAAGCCAAAGTAGCTTATAGCTACTGCTAAAAGAAAGAACATTAAAAAATGGTTTTCTAAAATTCTCTTTAGTGATTGCTTTTCCCCTACAGTAACGTTTACATCTTGTCGATAAATTTTAGGATAAACAGAGTAAAATAGTGTCGTAGCTAAGATCATGAACACAGCTACAGTTATAGTTACGAGCTTTATTCCCCCCAAACTGTAGAGAAACCCCATAAGAATACTTCCCATACCCCATCCAATAGATCCTCCCATAGCGTATATGCTATACTTTCTAGTACCATATTCTTCAATGTCTAAAACTACAGTAGCTACAACCGAAGGCCAAGCTACTGTTGAAGCCAAACTTGCTATAAAAGCTAAAATTAGAACCCAAGGTAATCCCGTAAAACCTATTAGCATAAATGCTGGTGCACTTAAAAAACCGATAAGAATCATTCTTCTTCTACCTAAAATATCGCCTAAATAGCCCCAAACTGTTGAGAAAAGGGCGGGTAAATATTCTAACGATGTAAGTAATGCTATGTCAGTAAATGTTCCGCCGAGAACTTCCTTAACATATATTCTTGATGCTGTAAAGTAAAGACTCCAAGCTAAAGTGTAAAACACGTTACCTAAAGTGTAGATTTTAAGCCATTTATCATAGGCACCATACATTTCTCACTTCATACCTTTATCACGTTAAAAATCTATAGGTAATTAAAGCTTTACGTTTATTATAGAATGAACCCTAATGCTTTAACTAGATCATGTGCCTCTTTCACATGTATGATTTTAGCTCCGAGAAACTCTAACTTCCTAGCTAATGCTTTATCGTAGACAGGAGGTGTTACTACTATCAATTCAATTCCACTTTTAAGTAGCTCCCTAGCTTTATCTAATGGATTCTCCGTAAGAACTGTTTGCTTAAGATCGGAAATTAGAACTAAGGTTTTACTCCTAAGCTTTTTAGCTTCACTAAGCGCTTTAGAAATGTTTGTCCAACCACCAAATTTTAGATTGAATAGAAATCTAACCATTCTCTCAGGTGATCTTACAGTCGACCTATCTAATTTAGCCACATACTCTCTAAATACAAGAATGTTATCTACAACTTTTATGAATGCTGAAGCTAACAGTATAGCGCTTTCAGCGTACGCTTTCATACTACCGCTAACGTCAATAATTAACACTATTTTCCTTTCCTTTCTTCTTCTACGATAAACTATTGGGCTACTTTTTCTTCTCAGAATATTATATATACTGTCTCTTACAGTTATGTTTGAAGATCTTAAAGTTGTTTTAATATACTTTCTAGAGAGTATTGTTGACCTTATTCTTGATCTAAGTTTCTGAGCAACTTTCGAAGCAACACTTAATATTTTCTCCTTAACTTTAGGATTTAATGAAGCATCATAAAGTTCTTTCAAAATGTAAAGTGTCTCTATTGTAGGTGAAGCAACGATTTTAGAAGGTAGCATTGGTTTATCGGATGTAACTACGGTAATAAGTGTCTTTAATACTTCAGCTTTTTTAAAAATCTTTTCCTCTATTCTTGACTTACCTTTTTCAGGGAGTTTAGCGTACTCATTCATTAATCGATTGTGATCTGAAAGCATACCATAAGCCATATCTAAGTATCCCTTGTTATCTTCAATATGGGCTCTTCTGAAGTATTCAAATGCTTTAGCTAATTTAGAAATAGCTTTTATGAGTAATGTTTCACTTTTACTTAAATCTTCGCATTTGCATTTTTCAAGAATAGTTAATGCTTCAGGCTTTAAACCTTCAATTAATGTTTCAATATCTTCTCTTTTTAACTTTAGCTTTAGGGCTTTAGAAGCTATTGCTTTTTGCGTTTCAATATCTTCGATGTGAGCTATTGAAGCTATAACTGTTTTTCTATGTTTCTTTAGAAGTTTTTCAGCAGCCTTAGGCTTACCTTTAACTATGGCCTCAATTACTTCTGGTGTTAGAGTATTAGTTTTCTCTAAGACATCGACTAGTATTTCCTCATCAACGTCCTTTAATTCCCCGGTGTTTTTAACAATGCGTTCCGCAATTATTTTCGATATTTTCTTTAGAAGAGACTTTCTTCTTTTCAAGTAAGCTATTTTTGAAAGGTTTACTAACTTATTTGTTGAAATATTTGATAAGTCGACGCTATGGTTAATTGCTGTTTCAATGGTGTTTAAGTAAAAGTCTTTTTCATCGTAAATTTTGCTTATCGATGTTTTCTCAAGCTTCCTATACGCTAAAGTATTAGCTAATTCCTCAATATTTTTGACGTTTCTAAGAAGGCTTACATTTTTGTTAAGAAGTTTTTCAACAGATTCTTCATCCAATATCTCATAGAAACCATATTTCCTATTCTTAACTATAACACCTATTTTAAAGAGAGTTTCGAAAGCCTTTTCCCTACCACTCCTTTTACGAATAATCTTTTTTATTTTTGCAAAAGATACTTTTTCGCCAAACCTTAATCCTAGGTCTTTAAGGTAATTTTCTATTTCCCTTAAAACCCTTATTTTCACAGTATGATATGGTGTAAGATTTTCCTTAACTATTTCTTCGAAAACATTTTCGAATCTGTCATGTTTAAGAAGCGATGCTTTGAGTAGGTCCACTAGCTCATTATATTCGAGTATGAACTCGTATTTCCCACTATGTGTTTTACCTAATAACGCACAATAGTTTTCAACAAGTCTAATTGCTGTTTCAAGCTCGCTTGTGCCTACAGCTAAACCTTCAGTTCTTAAATTTTTAGCTAATTTGACTAAGAAGTTTAAAAGGTCTTCCCTTGTAAAAACTACTTCTCCCTTAACAATCTTCATTTTCTACCTTTTCCCACCAAAGTATTTTGTTAAAACGTCTTCAACTACATCCTCGTCTTCTATTCTCTTTAAAAGAACAGAGAATCCAGCATCATACATTTCCTTAGATGTTACCTTCGCTTTTTCTCTTAAATTCGCTAATTCAACAGCTATTTGCGCCCATGCGACAGTATCTGCTGGACCGGGCTTATGTGTTGCTCTTTCTCTTAATTCATTTACTGAAGCAATCATTTTAGCTATGTTTTCTTCACCTAATTTCCAATAGTTCTCGCCCAACCTTATCTTTAATATTTCCCTTTCGACATCTTCGTCGGGATAGGTGAATTTTATTCTAACAACTCTTCTTAAGAAAGCGTCGCTTAATTCGTTTTGAGCTATGTCCTCGGGGTTGCTTGTAAATATTACTTGGAAACCATCGCCTTTTGCTTTAAATATTCTCTTAAGTTCTGGAACGACTATTCTACGTTTATCAACGATATCTAAGAGCATGTTTTGAAATTCTTCACTACTCCTCCTTATTTCGTCAACTAACACTCCAGCATCGAGAATTAGTGCTGCTAAAAGAGGTCTAGGTATGAAGCTTTCCTCCGTAAACCCCATTTTCATCGCCATTAGTGGGTGGAAATCTCCTATGACCCTGTATTCGTCGTAGTTTTCGCTACATGGAAGAATGAATGCGTTTTTCCCGGACCACAACGTTAATATCGCATATCCAACTTCCGTTTTACCTGTTCCCGGAGGTCCTTCGTAAAGTACAGGTCTACTACTTAGAAATGCGGAAATAGTTATTGCAACAATTCTCTCAGAAACAATAAGTTTAAATTTTTCACGAAGAAGCCTAACCATTAAGTTAACTGATCTAACAGGTTCAGACCTACCTACAACTGGGAAATATGTTTCATAAACTTTTTTCACAATTACATCTTCTACTTTGTTGCTCATAGCTTATCCTATCCCTTCTAAACATAGGTTACCGTAGACTATTCTCTAAGTCAATCTAATTAATAAAGGTTCATGAAATCCTTTATGGAAACGCTAAATTAAGCTTTCTAACCTATCCATAGCTTCTTCAAGTAGATCAACTATTTTTTCAATGTCATCAGCTATTTGCTCGTTTTCTTCTTGAACTTCTCTTAAAACATCTACAGCGTATTCTATGTTTTCAATAGCTTCTCTGATCTTATCTTTTACACTCAATATTTAACACCTAAATTTAACCTATAATGCTTCTAAGTGAAAAAGCTATTTGTGTTGTCGTTCTAAGGTGTCTTCTTAAAATAGATATTTGGGGTCTATAAATTACTATTTCATCTTCTCTCTTAGGTTTCACCCCTAATATTTTGGAAATTACTTCTACCTCTACCTTACCCCTTATAATTGCTGCTCCTTCTCCATAGTCAGGATTAAGCTCTATTATTATTGGGAGTTTCAGTTTGTCCCATTTATCTTCGCTTATAAGCGTTTTTAGAAGTTCGAGCTCATCTCTCTTGAACATATGTATGGATCCATCTCTTGTAGTAACGTGAGGATACTTTTCATTTAGGACTTCTTTAAGAGATTTCTTCTTGTAAGGAAGATGCTTATTTGCTAATCTAAGGAGTTCTTCTTTAAGTAATTCTTCAAGGGCTTTTTCGTAATCCATCATTCTCCGCGCCTTCTAGATAAGATAACCTTTACTCTTTTCAGTCTTGCTCTTTCCTCTCTTTCCCTTTCTTCGAACTTCATAGATAAGTATTTTATTGTAGCCTCTATTCTCGGTATGAGTATGTGCTCTAGAACATTGACTCTTCTTCTCATTTTCTTAATTTCCATTCCAAGTTTTTCTAAGGTTTTTTCTGCTTCCCCAAGCTCTATTGAAAGCCTTAGTAGTTCTTCAAATCTTTTAGCCGCCTCATCAATGTATAGTGTAGTGTTAGCTAAAGAATATCCTCTCTCAGCTAATGTTCTCTCTAATTTCTCAGTTTCTATAAGAGGTACTTTCACGCCCATAATGTTATTTATTCCGAAAACCGCACTAACTTTTCTTTCAACAGCTAATGCTTCCTTTTCAAGACCTTTTCTCCCATGATATCCGTAAGCTAATGTTAATGCAAAATATGCTTCTTCAGCTTTCCTATGCAGTTCCTCTCTTAGCTTTACTGTTTTACGTGCTATGTCTAAGAACTCAGCTACAAGAATTGTTAGTCTTTCCCTAAGTATCCTATGGATTCTCCTGGCTAGTACTAGTCTCCGCTTAAGCCTTATTAGCTCTATCTTAGTTGGCCTTACCTTTAACACTTTCACTGAACTCATTAGATTCACTCTCGCTATTATGCAAGGTCAAAGATTGTTGTAGTTCATTTAAATAAGATGTTTTATGTTGCCCCTTTCTTCCTATATTTCGGATGATATTTCTTAATGAATTCCTCTCTAACGAGCTTAAGTTCTTCCTCAGGTATTATTGATAGTAAATCCCATGCTATATCTAGCGTTTCCTCAATTGTTCTTCTTTCGTACTCTCTTTGTTTAATGAATCTTGCTTCAAACTCATCTGCGAATTTAAGGTATTTCTTGTCTCTTTCGCTTAGCGCTTCAGTACCTACGATGACTGAGAGTTCTCTTAGATGCTGCCCTTCAGCGTATGCTGCGTATAGTTGCATGAAAACGTCTCTATGGTCTTCCCTTGTCTTACCTGGACCTATACCTTCTTTCATGAGTCTCGATAGTGATAAGAAGACATCTATTGGCGGGTAAATTCCTTTTCTATGCAATCCTCTTGATAAAACTATTTGTCCTTCAGTAATGTATCCCGTAAGGTCAGGTATGGGATGCGTTATGTCGTCATCAGGCATTGTTAGTATGGGCATGATAGTTACTGAACCTTTCTTACCCCATATTCTCCCAGCTCTCTCATACATTGTTGCTAGGTCGGTGTACATGTATCCTGGGTATCCTCTTCTACCCGGAACTTCCTCTCTCGCTGCTGAAAGTTCTCTTAAAGCTTCACAGTTTGACGATATAATCCCATTATCTACTATTAGCATATGTGTCGGAGTTACTGTTACATCATATACGTATTCTTCTTCGCATTTAACATACTCGACTTTCACCACTTTATCTAAAACATAGTTTCCTTTAACGAAACTTATTAGACTAAAGAGTTCAGGATCGTCGCTAACATATTTAGACATTTTCCTTAACCATTTAAGTAAAGTAAACCTACTAACTCTGCGCTTCCCATTTTCAAACTCCCACACTGTATTAGCCTTTCCTAGTAAGGGCGCTTTCACATTGTTTCTTATTCTTAACTCCTTAAACAGTTTGCTTACAATTTTCGGTGCTAAATAGAAACTACATGCTCTCTTGCAAGCTTTTTTCTTCTCTACTAATTTCCTAAGCTTCTCTCTTTTACCTTTATGGCTTAGAGATAATATTTTTGAAAGCTTAAGTATATCGTATTTGTCCGATATGATTACATCATAGATTACGCTACCTCTAAAACCTGTTATTCTCTTAGTAAGTCTGCTTTGAACACCCAGTCTTTTAAGTAACAACTGTATTCTTTTAGCTTTAACCTTATTAACTGTAGATATTTGTATTAAGCCCTTATTATCGCTAATACACCCATCTCCGTCAATATATCCCGAAATAAAAGCTGATATATGCTCCTCGGGCATTTTTATAAGGCTTGCTAGCTCGTTACTGCCATAACCTTTTAACGTTTTAAAGAGCATTACTAGGAGTTTGCTATTTATTCTGGCAATCAATGTTCCATTATCGTTTCTTAATATCTTAATATTAACTCCACCGAACAATTTCTTAACAGCATTTATGAATTCTTTAAAGAGTTCCTCGTTTTTACTGCTAAAGCTTATATAGTATACTCCTTTAGATTTATCTTCATATATTGTTCCATCTGAGGAAATCCATCCTAAAATCTTAAGCATTAATGGACTCACTTTAATACTCTTAAACTTGGTTTTCTCCTTACCACCTGCTGTTATGTAGTCTATGTACTTATTTGCTTCTTCAAAATCTAAACCTAGGTCTAAAACTATCTTTAAGAATTCATGTAAACGATAATATCTTTTACTCCTACTGTTCCTGAAGAGATTGTAATCTATGCCTAGTATTTTACAGGAGCTTCTTAAGCTACCGTATTTCTTGGACAGTTTCTTTTCAAAAACACCTGGTTTTACATGAATAAACACTTCCTCTGAATATGGTAACAATAGCTCTAGTATGTATGGTACTTTCGTTTCCTCTATCCTGAGTTTCCTAATAGAGTATAGCTCCATACCGGGTTTTATCTCAGATGCTTGAACCAGTTGAGGTCCCTTTTCAGTATCAACTAATAGCTTATGGTCTTTAGTGATTAGTAGTTCCGCTCCAGACCTTGTTAATATCTTAACTAGTGTTTTTGGCGCTTTAATTTTTTCTACAGCTACTATTTCACCTGTAGTTTGGTCTAAAGTGTTCCAGGAAGCTATTCTTGTTTTCCCTATTTTACCTAAAACTATCTGAACTAAGTTATTGTATCTGTTAAGGTTAATTGGTGTTCTCGAGTTTTCTAAAGCTTCATCAACTAAGTCGCCGATTTTAATTATTGAACCATCAGATAGTATGATTTCGGTATCTCTGTGGAAGCAGTAGTTTGTCATATCTGTTAAGATAACAAGTACGTGCATGTCATGTTTCCATGCCAGGAACTCTGCTGTTGTAAGTGCGACTCTCGGTGCAGCTATTCTCTCTACTGTTGGGTCTGATGCTGTATTTATGAAAACAACAGTTCTTTCTAAAGCACCTGTTTCCTCGAAGTTTCTAATGAAGAACCTCGCATCATCAAATGTTACACCTATTGCTGCGAAAACTATTGCGAAGCTTTCTTCCTTACCCTTTACTGTTGCTTGTCTAACTATTTGCGCTGCAATTCTATTGTGAGGTAATCCTGATCCACTAAATATTGGCAGTTTCTGTCCTCTAACTAGGGAGTTAAGCCCATCTATTGCTGAAATACCTGTTTCAATGAATTCTGAAGGAGGCTGTCTTGAAGCGGGATTTATTGGTGCACCGTTTATGTCAGCGTATTCTTCAGGTATTATTGGTGGTCCTCCGTCTATGGGTCTTCCTAGTCCGTCGAATGCTCTACCTAGCATGTCGAGCGATAGCGGCATTTTGAATGTTTCTCCCTTAAACCTTACAATGCTCTTTTTGAGGTCTACTTCTCTTACTCCTCCGAATACCTGGATTACTGTGGCGTCTTTGCTTACATCAACTACTTGTCCTAGTCTTAGCTCTCCTGAAGGAGTTTTTACTTCAACTATTTCTCCAAACTTTATTCCTGGAATACTTTCTACAACAAGTAGTGATCCTCTTGCACTATATAGTGAGGTTACCTCTTTAACATAGAATGGAGCTTTAGCTTCTGCCATAACCTATTTCACCCCATTCTTTTTTCAACTAGATCTTTGAATTCTTTGTCCATTTCAAGCCAGATTTTCTTTATTTCTTCTTCAACCTTATCGTAGGGTATTTCTTTCATTCTAGCTATCCTGTACTTTACAGGTAGTTTCCTTATTTCATCAACCGTTATTCCCATTTCCAATACGCTCTTTGCTTTCTCATAGAATCTTATGATGGTTTTCATCATTAAATGAGTTTTCTCCGGTGGTGAGAAAGTGTCTATTTCGTGGAATGCACTCTGCATTAGAAAGTCTTCTCTAATCATTCTCGCAACTTCAAGCGTTAACTTGTCTTTCTCAGGTAGTGCTTCAGGACCTACTAGTCTAACTATTTCTTCAAGTTCTGCTTCTTCCTGCAGAAGCTTCATTGCTGTATCTCTTATTTTCCTCCATTCCGGATCTATTTTCCTCCACCATTTCTCTACGGTTTCAACGTATAGGCTATAGCTCATTAGCCAGTTCACTGCTGGGAAGTGTCTTCTATTAGCTAATGCTACATCTAATGCGAAAAGGGCTTTAATTATTCTTAGAGTGTTCTGCGTTACTGGTTCACTAAAGTCTGCTCCTGGCGGACTTACAGCTCCAACTACCGTGACTGAGCCTATTCTTGGAGGTTCTCCAGCAACCTCTACTCTACCTGCTCTCTCATAGAATTCTGCTAATCTTGAGCCAAGATATGCTGGGAATCCTTCTTCACCAGGCATTTCCTCTAGTCTTCCAGAAATTTCTCTCATAGCTTCAGCCCATCTGGAAGTTGAGTCTGCTACTAAGAGAACATCGTATCCCATGTCTCTGAAGTATTCCCCAATAGTTATTCCTAGGAAAACACTGGTTTCTCTCGCAGCTACAGGCATATTTGAGGTATTCGCTATGAAAACTGCCTTCTCTCTAAGCGGCCTCCCTGTTCTTGGATCTTTTAGTTTGAGGAATCCGTAGAGTGCATCCGCCATTTCGTTTCCTCTTTCTCCACAACCAACGTAGATGTTTAGTTGGCTATAGGACCACTTGGTAAGTTGCTGTAATGTAACTGTATTATGGAATATTGTTGGGACTTCACCGCCTATGAAATTATGAGTTTCTTCAACTGTTAAATCATAAACTACGGTAGGATAGTCACGGATTATAACATTAACTACTTTGTCTAAAGCCACGCTCTCCATAGCTTTCAATACATGTTCTATGAAGTTCAATAGTTGCAAATTGCTCTTACGCCTAATGGTTATGGTAAGTATTTTTTCTAAGCCTTGTTTGCTAATGTTTTCTCCAAGATATAGTTGGTTGC
>Ga0180301_10000526_pt1 | contig 29517 bp, 9 predicted proteins | sample GuaBasSediGuay16_FD_121797 | JGI IMG/M metagenome (GOLD analysis project Ga0180301, IMG submission 121797) | Subseafloor sediment microbial communities from Guaymas Basin, Gulf of California, Mexico - Guay16, Core 4569-2, 12-15 cm | ecosystem: Environmental > Aquatic > Marine > Hydrothermal... | reverse complement strand
TCCGGAGTGCTCGACAGCCAATCCAATTGAGCCGAATTTCATATTTCCAGTGAACATTTTCACCCTGGCAAGGTGTAATTCATCACCAATTCCCAAAAATGGCTTGGAGAAAGAAGCGGACATATAATATCGGAAATTTCCATATATAACTGGTTCATTGGGAAAATACATCAAATTCCCATTGCCAGCGAAAACACTGGTTAAGAATATAAAAACAACGATGTAATATAGGATTATTTTCATCGTTCATAGTGTTTTATTATTTCGTATTCGAGAGCGACTCTACGATTTACAAATCGTCCCTCGGGATAATCATTATCTCCGATTAATATGTCTTTAAAATAACCTCTTTCCCAGACTCGAACTTTATACGGTTTGGAATATCCAAAACCTTTAACATCGATAGAGACATTATGGTCTGCAAGCCACATATTCAATTCGGCATCGCCCCTGAGCTTTAACATCGTAATCAACAATTCGCGAAGATTTCGTTCCTCGCGTTTTGCTCGCTGCAAACTCAATCGTTGGTTCGCTTCCGGACTGCCGATAATATCTGTATGTCCACCCACTACTACTTTAAATATAGTCTTTCGCTGAACGGCTTTCTGGATAAAATCCGATGCGATTCGTTCCATTCTGCCCTCCAAATAAGGAGATTGCGGAAATGCTCCACCGAATGTGAAATTAACCAGGATGAGTTCCTCTCGTTTCTCCTGACGAGTAATTTTCATTTTTACAGGTTCTGATTTTATTTCCAATATCTGACCGACATTATCTTTCACATATAGATATGCAAAGTAATTTTTGTTCGGTTCTGGTGGTTCACCATCGTTTCCATGCCAATCCCAGGGAATATCAGATGGTGGGAAACCGTGTCCGGCAGCAAGCAACTTGAATTCGTTCATAATATCATCTACTATAGCGATATAGTATGAATCTACTCCCGCATCCACCTTTAAACCCTCCAGTTGAATTTCATTTTTTTCTCGTGCCGCTACCTGGAATCCTTGAGCGGCGCGAGCAGAACCACGAGGTCGGAAAATTGTCGCATCTCCGCTCATCACTATTGCTACCATATCGGCAGTATCCGGTGCCGATGCATACACCATCATTCTGTTAGCGGTGCGCTGCGATACTAATTGTCCCGCATAATTTCTGACATTGACAGCGCGAGCGAATGCACGCTCCCATTTTGCGCCATCGGTGGGTGTGCTCATTCCGTGAAATAATATTATTACATCTGGATTTTGTTCCAGCAAATTTTTAGTCAGTCTCATCGAATTTTCTATTTCTATTTTTCCTTCCGGTGGAATCTCTGTTTCCCCGATTCGATAATTTACACAGCATATCAATATAGAGTCGGGGAAATCTATTATTTGTGTTCTGATTTCTACTCGACGATTTTCCTCGGCAATCATTTCCTCGTATTGACTGGTTCGACGACGATTTTTCTTTCCGGCTCGAGGTTGAGTGTAATCATATTCCGATGCATCCTCGATTATTATTTGTCTTTCGGGAATTCCCAGTTCGATTAAATATCTTTTTAGCGAGCGAGCGCGCGCATTGGCAAGCCATTCTAAATCAGAAAATTCACCTTCTTCGCTGGGGTTGTCAACATAACCACGAAGGACCAATGCGGCATTGGGATTTTTTTGTAATCTCTTGCTGACCTCTTGCATCGGTGCAAAGAACCTGTCCGAAATCATTGTATCTGCCTTATCGAAAAACACAAAAGGCACCATAGGAACTTCCTCACGAATATAATTTATCTCAGACAATTTCAACATACTCTTGAGTAATTGAGGTGGTTTTTCTATAGAAGGCGGAGCAAATACAGGCACATTGAAACTGGCGATATTATTGGTTGTGTTTATATCAGGTAAAACACCTTCACGAGTCAATCCATCGTCAGAGACATCATCCACAGAGACATAGATATCGTAATATCCTTTTTCGGGGGGAATCCAATCGATATCCAAATTCATCGTTTCGTCGCTGGGCAAACTCGATATTTTTCTTTTTTCGATTAAGCCGTAATTGCTGTCCGCATCGATATAGAAGATACGCGTATAGAATTTTTTTGCATCGTCCTTGCCCAAATTAGCGATTACGGCTCGGATAGTCCCAACAGAGTCCGGACATAGGATTTTCGGTTGTGTGGATAAACTATCGGCAAATACCATTAAATCGACTTCTTTCGGTGGTGGTATAGGAAATCCATAAATCAATGCGAATTTATGGTGAGGGTGTCCGGAAATCTCGCCACTGGGTAATATAAGTGCGTAATCGAAGCCGATGTTATGACTGGTAAGACTTCGAAATCCACAGCCGAGATGGAATGAACCTTTTCCACCTTCGCCGATGTCCATATTGTATCCAGTTCGAAGTAAGATTTTATTTTCCAGCAGTTTTCCCTCCACGCCGAAACCGAGTTTCATCGGGTCCTGAATAGTGGGTGAGCGAAGTGGCATTTCGATATCCAGTGCGCCCAGTATAAAATCCCTGTATTCATAGGAGAATCCAGCGCGCATTTTACGAGGTAATGCGCCAGCGGGGTCATCAGATATGGCGATATTGGGTTCATTGAGGTTGAGAAATTTCAGTCCGAATGTAGCATCTTTCACTCTGGCGAATGCGCTGACTCCACCGCCGAAAGCGATTTTGTCGGTGCCATTGTTCCAAAGAGGGTCATTGGGGTCATCGCCCAGAAGTGTGTCATATACTGCATTATCTATATTATATCCGATACGATAAATATTTCCAGTTAGTGCGATAGCGAGGAAACCATTTCCCTCCTTAAATCGGAGCAATTTTCTTCCCACCGATAAATCCAGGTGCATTTGTGAGAATATATCCTGAAAGAAATATGAACCTGCCAACGAGAATGCAAAATACTTTCCGGGCAGTGGATTAAAGAAAAAATTGCCCTCGGCGATAGAACCGACATCGAGTCCAGCGAAAAATTTTGAATATGATGTGCACAATTGCATTCTCTTGGATTGGAACAATCCAGCGGGATTATTAGCCGAAGTGTATGCATCGCCGGCGAGTGCTACCGATGCTTCACCCATCCCGGCACCTCTAACACTCTCCAATTGTATTCCATCCTGTGCAAGTAATACAATGCTTAATAGTGATATAATAAATATTGCTCTTTTCATACTTGCTCCTCTCTATTTAATAAAAATATTTTTCTATCTGGCAATAATAATAGTGCCTTTGCATAAATTTTTCCCCCGTGATTCCACAGTATAAATATATGGACCCGGTGGTGCTGGTTTACCGTTGTTATCTGTTCCATCCCAGGTAATGGTGTAGTTTCCATATAATTTATTCACCAATGCACCTTCCAAAGTAAATAATTTAACTAAAATCTCATAGTCAGAATATACCTCAAATGTCACTATATCATTGAAACCATCGTTATTAGGAGTGAAAGTTTTCGGATTTACCGAACATCCGCCCTTAACAGGCAGGAACCAGAAACAATAATTTTCCATCACATTTGGAATTCCCAGATTAGTATTCAAATCTGTTGCCAGCACGCATACATTTACTGTGTCCATCCCGACTTGTGGGGATAGATGAATTCCAGCCGAATTTAAATCCAAAGTGGCAATTTGGTGGTCATATGTTAATGAATAATTATCGTAAGGAATGAATAAATCCTCAATCTGAAATACGATAGAAAATGGGTCAACACCAACACCTTCATCGGTGATTCGGACAGAAATATTGTCGGGGATATTTTGAACGATTCCCTGTGGATATGGTTCGGAACAGACTGGAGCAGAATAATCGCATATAAATTGCGAACTAATTGCTGAGGAAAGCCCGATATCATCACTGATAGCGATGGAAAATCGAACTGTATCTCCATCGGACCAATTTTGACTCGGTGCGAAACGAACTGTATCCCCTGAAATAGTTATATAATCTAAATTATGAGTATATATGATTTGGTCGATTGTAATAGTCAATGTATTCCAGTCGATTTGGTTTTCTGAATTCACTTGGAATAATATATCCTGCCTGGGATTATGTGTATATTGGTAGTTATAAGGTCGAATAATAGAAATATCTGGACCGGCACCTGGGATAGTGAATTCCCAGCAAATACGAGTATTCCTCGGTTCGCAATTATCCGGCATATCCGATGCGGTGATACATATTTGCACATCTCCCAATAATTGTTCGGGCAACGGAAAAATCAATGTATCGCCCTGCCAGTTTATAGAGTCAGGAAAGTATGACGCACCATCGAACTCGATTATTACACCAGACCTATCCACTCCAGTGTAATTGTCCTCCACCAGAGCGATTACTGAACTCTCGGAGCTGATTTGCTGTCCCGGCGCAGGATATATCGGTAATATCCTCGGTGGCAATCCATCATACAAAATGGGGACAAATATACTTTCCGGCAGTGAAACTATGTGCTCCTCATCGGTGATATTCCATACGGTTAGTGTATTTACCCCAGAAATCAGGAAACTGGCGGGAATATCGATATTCAATGTATCTCCTCGATGAGAATGATTGAATGAATTGTTGCTGATAGCGGTGAAAAGCGAATCAAAATCTATATCGAAATTTGTATGAAATACCACTTGAACCTCCACTGTTTCACAGGCGGATACTCCCTGAGGCTTTATTAATTCCCACCAGAAATCGGGAGTAAACAAGGTATATGTCCACATTGTATCCAGCGTGTTTGCACAATGAAATGATTTATCGGAGGTATAAATCGCACATCGAATAGTATCGTTATAATAAGTGATTCCTGCCATTCCGGGATTAAAAATCAGTGTATCTGCTCGAACATTAAGAGCCTCGTCGGCGATAGTGAACAAGTTTCCATTCACCAGAAAAGATAGACTTCGCCAATCTATTCCAGAAAGATTGTCCTCGAGCACTATTTTCCAGCTATTCGTTATCTGATATAATTCGTCATCGGGTAATGGATTTATAGATAAAATTTCCGGTGGATTTTTATCTATGCGAAGAATAAAAGTATCCACCGATGAGAATCCCAATTCATCGTATCCGGTTAGTATAATTTCGATTATATCTTCATCGATAGTGGCGATATCGAAATCGACCGTATCCGCAGTCCAGTGGAACATCGGACTGCTGGCAGAATTGGAAACTCCATTTATACTAATCGATGAACTTGCTCTATCCACTCCATCGGGGTCGAACCAGAGCAATTTCACTCGATGTGTATCACATCCCAAATAAACATCGGTCGGTGGAGCAATAATAACCGATGCTGGACCACTTTGTTCGACTATAAATTCCACACAGGTATCGGTATAATTGGGTTCACAGTCAGAGACATTGTCAAAAATATGAGCGCATACACCGAGTGTATCACTAACCAGTGCGGAAAGCCAGAATGCAGAGGGAACGAATAGATTTTCGCCATCGAAACCCATTCCATAACCGATGGACATAGTGTCATCATTGCACACGATATAACTTTGTTCTGCGGATATTCCACTGACCTCATCGAAACATCGGAATCGCACTGTTTCCGTCCCGGTTAGCTCAATTTCGGGATAAATTCCCAATATTTCTGGCGCTGTCCGATCGATAGTCACGGAAATACTGGTGCCAGCGCTGATTTCATTTCCCCAGCTATCCTCGATACCGCCTATTCTAATAGATACATCTCCATCGGGAATGTGAGTCGATGGCAATTTGAATATCAAAGTGTCGCTGGAAAGAATTAAATTATGTGAACTCAAGTCATAACGATGTCCTTCGAATTCTACCCAGGCAGAATCTGCGATTATTTCTTCATCGTCTTGCATCAGCATAATCACTTTCACTGTATCGCAGGCGGAAACACCCTCCGGTTCGAGCAATATAATATCCGGCGGAGTGCACGGAATGGACATAGAATACGCCAGTGTGTCCAATATGTTCGGTCCGCAACTCTGGATATTATCTCCTACAATTATCCATAGTGAGAAATGTGAGCATCCGGTAAATTCCAGTTCGGTTTCACCAGGAATTATAGTTAGATTGCCAGAGGAGAAAGTTATTCCCGGTGAATCGGGAATGAATGTAAATGTATCCTCATCGAGAGCACACCGGATTGTTATGGATGATTCATCCACTCCTGAGATAGCATCATCGAGTAAATATTGCAATGGGTCATAAGGCGAACTCAATGTATATATTTCTGTAAATGGTTCGAGTCGAGGTGAAGTTCTATCGATAGTATATTGCCATTCTAATTCGTTGGAGAGACCGAATTCATCTGTGGCTAAAAAATGGATAGAATGAGTTCCCTCGGATAGCGAAGTGGCAAAAGTAAATATAGTATCTGCTCGAATGGCAAACGGAATCTCCTCACCATCGATAGTAAGGTGCGATAACTCCATAGACAATGGGGCAGAGGAATTGAAATGAATGGCGATAGTATCTTCTTCACAGCTGGAAAATGTTCCCGGTTCGGGTGATAAAATGGTGAGTTCCGGTGCTGGTGGCAATTCTACATCCAATGAAATTTCGTAGGGTTCACTTTCACAACCGTAGATATCGGATATGTTATCGACAATCAACTGGTGGATGCCTTCGCTTAAATCCGATAGAGATATAATTATATTCGTTCCTGCTATTTCTGCTGGAATTTCCTCGCCATCCAAAGTAATCGTGGTGGATGAAAAATCGACTTCGCTGTCATCTGAAACATCAAATCGCACAGTTAAAGTATCGCGCACCACAGGAGATGGAATAGTAGATATCAATGAAATAATAGGTGGTTCACCATCGGGAGCGAATAATCTAATTTCTCGTCGCATAGTGGTTGGAGAATATCCCGGCGAGGATAATTCCACAAATAGTGTTCCGATTTGTGTGATAGCGGATGGTTCCACTGCTACCTGCCAGGATGCCGAACCCATATCTCCAGGCATCAATATAGTGGGTAGAATAGATAGTGTTTCCTCATCCAATAATCTCAGGAAATCGGGAGTGTTCAATGTGGCTATTGCACCACCCACAGTATCCTCGGCAGATATTAACAAAGTGACCACAAAAGTATCGGGATTGAAACCATTACAACCTTCGGGCAATATCTCTTCCGGGTATGTCATCGACATAGAGATTTCTCCTATCGTTCTATCTGCCACACCGATACCGTAATATGTGATGATAGTTTTGGATGTTCCCGGCGGCAATGGGACCGGATTCCATCGCAAAAGGACAGCACTATCGCTATATAATCCACCAGCGAAAGTATAGTCCCATCGTGTAGTGCGATAATTCCAAAAGTCTCCATATACCAATATATCAGGTGGAGTAGCCTCGAAACCGATTAATATTCCCTGTCCGACCAATCTCTCTGGGGGCTGGAATGGATTTTGTTCGAATGCCTGCCAGAACGATGGAATATCATCGATAAATTCCTGTTCAGTCTCGAAATAGCCCAGTGGCGTAGCAATCGGTGCGCAATCGTTCGAATCTATCATAGTGTCCAGAAATAGCAGTAATCCTGCGGAATGAGTGATATGGTCGGTATTGGATATATCATATTGGATTTTAATTTGCGGGTCGGCGCCCACATACACTGGGAGTATAGTTTGAGTGAATTCTACTCCCGCTACATTCCACGAACAAATGATTGTGCTGTCCACCAGATGCGGTGCGGTGATAATTTCGGCTGGTAATGGGTGTCCGACCAGGGTATCCAGATAATTCCCCTTAACTTCTCCATCCACATAGAAATGAGTATGAGAAGTTTGAGCTGTATAGGGATAACCGAACAGCAATGGTCTTCCACCAGTAGTGCCGATAGAGAATATTCCCGAACTTCTGACCACTGCGCCCACGCTATCATTTTCAGTTCGTAGCAGAATGGATGATTTCGCAGAACCTGCACCGTATATGGATTCCTTATCTAATTCTACTTCCTGACCGTATATAAAACCGAATAGGACAATCAGAAGTAATACGAGTATTTGTTTTATTCCCGATATATTAGTAATAATAATCCTCCTGTTTATTCTCCACAACTGGTAATATTTACATTGCCCGACCATTCCAATGATTGCACTCCTTCATTTATCTGCCGAAATATTTTCAAATAATATGTTCCGGTCATATATACTAAAATATCGGCAGAAACGCAAAAATAGCATATACTATCATCGAAAGAACTCTGGTATCCTTTTTCAATAATCTTAAGCGTTTCCGCAGATACCTCAAAATTTACCACAATAGAATCTGCCGATGCACCGAACATAGCATAATGTTCTATCGAAATATTACACTCATCCACATTTATCTGTGTGGCATTCCATTCGCTGCAATTCTCGCTCACAGAAAAATTTATCAATTCCGGTGATGGAATCTGACTACCATTTTCATCATTGTTATCCTGTGTCGAACAGCCATAAATCCATATCCAGATTCCAATGGCAATAATAAATATGTATATATTCCTTTTCCACATTCAATTTAGTTTATTGCTAACCAAATTTATTATTATCTCGCCAGCACAAACGAACCGGTGCAAATAACCTCGCCATCGACTTTGATAACATACAAATATACACCCGGTCTGCAATCATTGCCCTGACTATCGGTGCCATCCCAGACATAAGTATGAGCATCACCGACTGTGATTTTCTTAATTTCTATTCCCGCCATATCATATATATAAACAGTGGCATCACGGAATACCATCTTGGGGAACTGGATGAATAATTCATCATTAGAACCATCATTGTTAGGTGTGAATGGATTAGGATGTGTCCGACATTCGAATTCTGCTACTATATATCTCGGGCAGGTCATAGCATCGCTGACACAATTCGGTCCGCAGGATTGCGATATATCGCAAACTTGTCCAACCACTATCCACAGTGAATCCATATTCTCGATTTCAAGATAGGGCAGACGAGGGATAATCAATTCGAGTTCGCCAGATGCGGAATCGTATTCCACTCCATTATCGGCGATAGTGTATATATGAGTATAATCATAGCTCGAGGGATATGAACCATTACTTATATGCTTACCATTTATCACTATCTGGATACTGTCTGGTTCTACACCAGCTGGTTGGTCGGTAATTTGAATCACGATGGTGTCGAATTCCTCCAGATACAGATTAGTATCACCCTCGCCAGCGCAATTTTCATAATATACCTCGGGCGGTTCCCAATCTACCACAAAGTCGTAATGATAAATTGAATCTTCATACAGATTTTCATATATATCTTGCCAGCCCCAGATATCCACAGATATAGTGTCATAGTGTTCCCAGCATTCCTGGGGAGTGAAATGGACATATACAGTTCCTGGCATTCCCACATTGCCGGAAAATGATATTTGTGGTGAAATGGTGGTGTCCAGCGGATATGAGATACTATTTACTGCGAGAGTTCCTGCATCGATACTCACGCCATCATAATCGTGCATTCCAATCAGCAGTTCCTGGGTTCCGCAGGTGCAGGAATAGAAATAACCGCTATCGGGGTCTATCGCCCAGATAGTAGGCGGGTCGATATCGTGGAAATAACAAGTCCCACAAACTGAATATGCCTGTGCTCTATCCAATTCGTTCTCGAAATCGAAATCGTTATCGTAAGCATAAATTATATAATACAAATGAGTCCCCGGCGGGAATTGCGGGAATGCACCAGTGGGAGTAATAGCTGTTCCCCAGTATGAATCGACCGGAGTATAAACCATCTGTTCGATACCCAGAAAGTCGCCAGTTTCCATTTCGGGACAATTGGTAGTATCATATACCACGAAAATACCCTGACCTGCGGTATCGGTAGCATCGTCGTATATTCCAGATGAATCACTCAATGTGCAAGCGATGTAGAAATCTGTGACCATTCCGGGCCAGAAACAGGAATCCTCCAGAGTAATTTCTGGAGCGATAGAATCATCATCGCCCACATAGAAACACCAGGAGAACACGGTATCATTAGCAGGACATAGCACGGTGTCTGTGGTATCTTGTGCGAATATATTTATGCAATATTGGTGGAATTCTTGCCATAATGTATCGATTTGAATATGAACAGTAGAATCGGAATTATCATACCAGAGTTGAGTGGAATCCCATCGGAATGTGAACCATAGCGAACCATTGTCCAGTATTTCCACCGCCAATGCGATAGTATCCAGCCAACTGAATACATCCCAGACTTGAACGGAAATATGCTGACTCCAGTTATAAACAGTTTCATTCATTGCGGGAACATAATTGTCCGCAATGGGTGGAGATAAATCTACCACGAACATCCACTGGTATGGGAATGATGGATTGAATAATGTATCCATAGCTCTTTCCAGAGTAACTATAACCGTTTCTCCATCGGCAAACGATGATAATGGCGGAACAATAATAGTATCACAGAAAGTAGTGCCAGATGTATCTAAAATATGGTCTATCATTCCCAGATTTGTGATATGGTCGGCATCGAATGAGTCGGTAACTCCGCTAACCCTGTGCTGGATATAGAATCTCAGACTGTCCAGTAATATTCCCTGACTATCACATAACGCTATAACTATGTTTTGGTCCTCGCAGAAAGTAGTAGTGCTATCTATCGGAATAACCAGTTCGGCGAGAGGTCCACCCTGTGGGAGCCAGAATGTGAAACAAGTATCGGTAGTCCAGTTCGGTCCGCAGGTGTCGGGAATATCGGCTATGGAGTCCAGGCAAACAATAACCGAATCTCCACCTGCGAATGACAACCCATCGATGAATAGCGTATCCATATTCCAGAACATTTCTGTATCGGTGATTCGATAAGTGGTAGGTGTTTCACCAGCTACAGTGATAGTCACCACCGATGACATAGTGTCGATTTCGCTGATATCCTCAAAATAAAACCATATAGTTGGAGATGGGTCGAGACTCAATCCTACCGGTGATGCATCTATCAGTGCTGGTCCCGACCAATCGATAAAGAAAGTGTAAGTATATGTTTCTGGGTCCTCGGTAGGATTGCCCAGCGCATCCTCGATATGAAGGATTTGTATAGTTAGCGTATCGCCATCGGAAAATGGTTCCGACATATCGGGACTGAAGAATAATGTATCACCACTATATGAAATTCTTCCCGAGGCGTCATCATAAGTCACCGGAACATCGGAACCGATTTGCATAGATATTTCCGCATTGGAATGTCGAAGTCCTATCGAGGTAATACAACTCCATGCGATAAAGAAAGAATCTGTGCAGGCGATAGTAGCACTATCCGGAGTCGGAATAATCAATGTCGGTGTCGGTCCCTCAGCAGCAGACACATTATAACTCCAGCAAATAGTATCCAGATTGTAATAATCACCACAGTTCGGGTCATCGCCGACAATCAGGCAAACGGAATCATAATCTCCCGCCAGGAATGTATCGTTGGAAAATTCTGCAAAATAAGTAAGCATTCCCTCGAACCAATCCCAGGTCAATGTATCATCGATACCTACTTCTGCATCCACAGGATAGCAATATTCATCCAGTCCGTGAGTGCAGAGCAATATAGTGGTGCTATCCACCAGATTAAGGGAATCAGTAATTTCTATCTGAATTATGGGTGTTCCAGGTGGAATAGTAATCGGTTCTGGTGGCGAACCGGGACTAACCCAGGTAGCAGTAGGCGGTTGGACATCCATATCCAATGTGAATACAATCGAATCGGATTCGTATCCCAGCATATCCTGGTGTCCCCAGATGGAAATTTCCACCGGCGACCAGCTATATGGCGACGATGGAACATAAACCAGAGTGGTTTCATCAGCCCAGTATGGATTGGACCCGATTGGATATTCGGTGCCATCATCGGCAAAATGCACAGTGGTGGTATCCAATCCATTGGGGTCGGAGAATACGAATATAAATGTATCATTGGCACAAATCAATCCCACCGAATCAGGGATTGGATATGTTATAATAACTTCCGGACCGCCCTGTGCAATAAATACCCAATAACAGGTGTCCAATAATGCAGAATTTGGGCAGGCATCGGCGGCATCCCAAACGCTATCTACGCAAATGGTTACAGTATCGCCGGTGCTGAAAAGTCCCGGTGGAGTGTGCAGGAATAGAGTATCATACGACCAGGTTATAGTGTCGCCGGAATTGCATACCTCAAGTGTAGAGCCACCCCATTGAAGTTCTACACATATCAGATTGGTGTCCGGTCCCGCAGGGTCGGGAAAACCGAGTGTAATAACCGGTGTCAATGTCAATACACTTTCTTCTGGCGCAGGAGATATTATTTCGAATCCCGGCGCCGAAGTATCTATAATTACTATGAAATTATTTGGTCGTTGTGGATTCATCAAATTATCCATTACTTCCACAGTGATGTGTAATTCATTTCCCTCCGGGCAGGGGAATGTAAGCACATCCCAGAGTAATGTATCACCCGATAAGGATAAGTCCGGGTCGGGCCAACATTCATTCTCGCGGGATATGGTGTCGCCAGTAGCACTATCGATACAGAAATAGTATATGCAAATGGAGGAAGTATCGTATCCTTCCGGGTCATCCAGAGTGAATTGGAAAATATATGGGTATTCACAGCCGAAATATATGTATCCATCACCGTTTATATCTATCGGTTCTATCAATTCTACCGCTGGACCGGTAGCGGAAATTGGAATCGTGCAAGTATCACCGGTTAGCCCAAAATTCGGAGTGCACATATCGGAATAATCGGCGAGTTGCTCTATCCACCAAACTATAGTATCGCCACCGTGGAAATCCAAATCGAGTGAATCGAGTATAACAAAAATAGTATCGAGATTGCTGCCTATCGCACCGGTTTCATCGCCACATATTCGAATGGTATCACCGGCGGTATCTATTATCCCCACACAGAACAGGTCGGGGTCGGGATATCCGAATGGGTCTTCAGCAATAACCCATAAAGTTTCCGGAATATCGATAGCAGTGGAATCGCACAATGGAATATATTCCACTATTACCGGAGCAGAATGGTCGATTACGAACCAGTATTCATAACTTCCACCAGAAATATCATTGCCCAGACTATCCTGAACCTCTATGGTGACCCATACTGTTCCCTCCTCGGCGATTATAGCATCCGCTGTTAAAGTGTCATTGGCTAAAGTTAAAGCAGGGTCGGGATAACTGATATCATAATAGAAAGAGCCCGGTCCATCGATAATAATATGAAATGTATTCCAATCGACTCCATTGGTATCATAAGCTGTTATAATCAAAGAATAGATAGTATCACAGGTGACGATGGAACTTTCCGTCGGTTCTACAGCATCGGCGAGAGGTCCACCTGCGGCGATAGAGAATTCCCAGCAATACTCGGTGTAATTGGAATCGCACAAAATGGCATTATCAGCGAGTTCGAGACATACCTGGATAGTATCTCCGCCGGAGAAAAATTCACCTGCTTCTACCGAACTAAAATATACAGTATCGCCATCACCAGACCAATATACTATAGAATCGTCCCAGCAATAAGTAACGGTAGAATTGAATGTAAAACAGGCAGTTTCCTGATTGATTCCAGCGATTAGGTCATTAGCAGTCACCCAAATCAATGGTTGAGCGGTTTCGATTTCCTCGCCATCGGAGGGCCAATAGTTGCTGATATTCGGCGGTTCCCAATCTATCCAATAAGTGCCACTTCGCCCGGTAGTGGTTGGAACACCTAACATATCGTCTAATGAATCCACCGAAATGAATATCTCATCGCCATCCATCAACATATCGGGGATACAGATAATAATATTATCTGGAGCGGATGTTGGAGTTCCCGGAACCCAGGTTACAAACGAGGATTCTATAGTGGCAATCTGGACTGGTCCGCTATTGATTTGATAGGACAAATATACAGTGGAGGAATCTACACCATCACTATCCTGAGTGGCGAAAGTAACACACAGACTTTCGCAGGAAATCGCAGAACCACTGGGCGGTTCCACTATGGAAATAGATGGTCCACCCAGACTGTAGAAGAAATCGAGACAGGTGGTATCGGTAAATTGGTTGTATCCACAGGAATTATCATCCAAAGTATCCGAGGATTGTGTCACGCAAATGTAAATGCTGTCGCCGTTGCTGAGTGCCATTCCCACAGAATCTAAGATGGAATTCACAAAGAAGAATGCAGTATCTGTGGATGAATACGGTCCAGGATGCCAGTTTATATCGGAGTTATCTCCACATACTTCCAGATTTACCACATCGGTGCCCATATTTCGCACCAATATATCGAAACAAGTTTGACTTTGGATAATCGGCGAGCAATCATCGATTATTTCTATTGCGATTGAATCATAAGCTAAAGTAGTGTCATCGGGATACATTAAGCCGACATAAGGTGGTTCGAGGTCGGAGACTATATAGAATGTATCGGAATATGAAGCCACATTGCCCAGTGTGTCAGCGACCTGCATAATTATTATAGGTATAGGTTCGCAGGAGGTGATTTCGGCATCCACAGGTATCGGTCCGCAATAGCGATTAACATCGGAATAATATATCCACCCTGTGGATACTGGTGATGAATTTCCAACAGTGACCACGATACTGCCACTTTCCACATCGGTAACATCGATAAAATCGATACAAATCCATCCCTCGGTGACATCGCAAGCCCAGACAGCTCCCTCCTCGGGTTGAACCAGTTCAGCCTCGGGCGGTTGATTATCTATAACATAGCACCATTCGAATGGCGGGTCGATAATATTGGGCGGACATACCTGGGCATTATCGAATATAGTGTCCAGAGTGAAACATACCGTATCCAAATAATCGGCATCGGATAGGTCGGTAAATATACTAAGCCATCCGGAGGTAAAAACCATATCTTCCGGATAGGTGAGAACTGTATCCTCTCCGTCATTGATAGACATTCTTATAGTAACATAATCCAGTCCAATACCCGATAGGTCATCATTAACCAGGATAGAACAGACCGGACTGGATGGCGATGGAATATTGACAAATGACCATTCCAGTGGGTCAACGACAGATACCCAGGGTCCTTCGGTATCCATTTCGAACGAATATCCTACTGCGTCGGCTGAATTGCCCAGGGTATCAGAAAGATGCATTATGGTGATATCCACAGTAGCGCCACTACTATATGGAGAATTATATACATCCAGAATACATACTGTATCTCCGCTTATGGACATATTTGGGTCACAGGCATCATATACAGTGCTTCCAATCCACACTTCCAAACTTTCACAAGGTTCGGTGAGTAAGCCATTCATATCTTCCACCACAAAGCAAACTTCGGGAGTATCACAACTGACATAGGCAACAGTATCTGGTGGTTCGATAAATTCCACTCTCGGACCGGTATAATCCACCAGGAATGACCAACAAATGGTATCCATCACATTGGGTGAACAAGGCGGGTCGATAAAATCTAATGCTCGAGTCACACATACAGTGACAGTGGTCTCGCTGGGAATGTCTGTGGGAGTGAAAGATATTTCCACACAGGAAGTATCAGAATTGGGAATGCGGACTATGCCGAAATCTCTGGATGTAAGCTCGATAATATCGGAACCATAGGAATAATAAAAATCTATACTGTCTATTTGGATTCCGGATACGGAATCGCAAATAGTAAAACTAATATCCGGATTAGGAGTATTCACATATCCACTATCGGGTGGTGACATATCGGTCAGCACTGGTGGTTGGTCATCCCAGTATATCAATGTTCGAAGTGTATCCGGAGATAGACAGCCACAGGCATCTGCTATAGGTGGGATTACTACTAATGCAGAACCCACACTATCCACAGTGAACAATGTTCCGGGAACAAATATATGGAAAGTATCCAACATCGGGTCGATTGGTGTATCCCATATCAAGAAATCATCGCTGGAATATCCATTCACACTGGGAAGAACCGAACTCTGGTCGATTCCTAAATCATCTTCGGTATATCTTATATCCACAGTAAATGTAGTGCAACTGAAATACATTAGAGTATCATTTAACAATTCCATAGTTGGACCGATACCTGAAAACATAGGGACAGTAATAGTTTCAAAAGAATCTGTGGCGGTAGTTACATCACCGGAATTAGCATAGTATTCTATTTCACCGGTAAGTCCAGTTAAATGAAGATCTGGGGGGACATATATCCACCACCCAATGCTTACATTTACATCCGGTGGAAGACTGTCGAAAAGGACACAATTGTCACTGAGTATCTCTCCTCCTACGATAGTGGTATCCCAATAGACCGAGTCGATTTCCAGTGGCGATGGTGGATATAGGCAAATAGTATCATTATAGTAAGTTGCGCCTAAATCATCGTGTTGTGCGATGATAGTGCTGGCTTCCACCAAAGTATCCAACATACAATCATGACAACTAATGTCTGGGAGTATAAGTGAAACCTCGATTTCACTCGGCGGAACATAGAACGAACCGAAACCGTAATAGGTTATCCAGTTGAAATTTCCACCAGCTGGAATGGAATATGGATTCCACTGAATGAGAAATGCGGCATCGCCAGTGGCAAATCCGGGGAATGTTTCCATCCACCAAGTAGAATCGGGTTCACAATCAGTTCGCACCCAGATATGACGCCATAGTCCCATTTGGTCTCCGATAATAAAATAATCTGGTGGAGTAGCATCACCACCACGCAGGACTCCTCTGGCAACAGTAATGCCTGGATAATAATATGTTTCATCGGCACCCTGCCAGTATGCAGGGACAGGCGCAGTATAGGTCTGGCTTAATTCGGTATAACTTCCCGCAATCATCACTTTCGGTCTATCACGAGTAGTTCCAGTTCCTATATACACATCCATCATCATCTTAATCCCTACTGAGTGAGATTCATAATGGTTATTAATCGCTCTGAAATGAATTCTCGCCATTCCACAACTATCCGGTCCAAATACCATAAATACTGGTCTAATATATTGATAGAAATCGATAAAGCCATCCAAAACCGGTATTCTCCAATGAGAACGAATCTGAACTTGACCATCCACAGTAGAGGTATCGGTTCCCTGGAAATAGTCATCAATTTGCCTGAGTGTTTGAGGCGTGCCACACACATTCAATTGTGCGCTGGTATAATTAGCGAATGAATAATAAATTCCATCGATATTGAGGACAAAATGCTGTCCAGCTAAACTATCAGGCCAATGGAAATTTCTGGCTAGTGGAACATATAACGGACCGATTCCACCCACTCCAAATGAACCCCTGAAATTAGAGAGGAGTCCCACCGACGAGTCCATAACTTCGATTCTCACAGGATACTCGATATCATCTCGTTGTGTCCACCAGCAGGCTTTACCGGGTGAGCGATAATCCTCACCAGTGCCGGCAGAACTCGCATATCCACCATCACCGAATACAGTTCCCGCAAACCCAAGCAATAAAATAATACAGAATATCTTCTTAATATTCATAATTTCCTCCATCTATATTTTCAAATTTAACACACTTTTTCAATATAATAATATATAAAACCAGATAAAAATCAAGAGTAAAGCTAAATCAATTGTCAATTTGGATTAAATTAATTTGTGATAATTTTCTATCCAGGAATCGAGTTCCAATATCTGCAAATCGTTGTGGTGCATCGGTTACGAAATATTTTGTTTGCCCTTGGTTCGAGTCAGAATATAAATTTTCGCCGACAAGAAAATTTTTTAATTCCTCGACTAACGCAGTAGCAGAATCGATAATTTGCACATTTTCGTCCATAACTTTTTGGATTACATTTTTCAACAATGGATAGTGAGTGCATCCCAGCACTAGAGTGTCGATAGATTTTTGTTGCAATTCATTCAGATAGTAGCGGGAGATTTTCTCCGGTATCTCGCCATCGAGCCAGCCTTCCTCGGCGAGTGGAACAAATAACGGACAGGATTTGGTAAAAACTTTACTGTCGGGTTTAAGTCGCATAATAATATCCTGATATGCTCCAGATGAAATAGTTCCCACCGTGCCGATTACTCCGATTTTGCCATTGCGGGTAACCTCAACAGCAGCTCTGGCTCCCGGTTTAATCACATCCATAATGGGAACTGTTATCCATTCTGTCAATTCATCGAGTGCTACACTGGATGCTGTATTGCAGGCTACTATAAGCACTTTTATTCCGAAACCCATAAGAAATCTTGCATTCTGGAGTGAGAATTTTCGGACGATTTCGGCAGAACGAGGTCCATAGGGATAGCGACCGGTATCGCCAAGATATATTATGTCCTCTTGAGGAAGATGTCTCGATATTTCCTTAACTACTGTTAATCCGCCTACTCCAGAATCGAATATGCCCAATGGTGCATTGCGATATTTTCTCATTATAGAAATCCCTTTCCTAAATTAACTAAAGATAAACTTTATTTGTTGGAAAACAAATAAAAAAGGCGAGTAATTTACTCGCCTCGTTTTTTTTATTTTATTTTGTGAGTAGCAATTTGCGAATCGCAGTGGTCTTTTCGGTCTTAAGCTTTGCAAAATATATACCGGTGGGAACTGGAATCCCGGTTTCATCACAGCCATACCATTTAACAGAATATAACTTGCTTTGTTTCATCTCGTCGGTCAGAGTTTTAATTTTTCTGCCACGCAAATCGAATATTTCCAGCTTAACTCTGGCGGGTTCGGTTAGTGCAAATCGCAATTCGGTGGCATAGTTGAATGGATTTGGATGTGCACCGAACAGGAATACATCTTCCGGGATTTTCTGTTGGTCATCGACTGTTAATTCATACGATGAATATATTGTCCTTGCCTGGTCTGCGTTATTTTGGAAATCGGTAAGGTTATTTCCCGCCACGATAGCGGCACAATATGAAATAAAATCCTCCGATGGTATGCTATACGGACCGAAAGATAAAATTACCGACCAATCCTTGGGTGTTGCGCCAGTGGCAGCACTATATGTGCCATTTAGGAAACTCCATTTCACATCGTCTGTCCAGCCCATTCCGGTATCCTCATAAACATATTGGACATTATCCACCACACTGCCTAAATTATATCCATCCAGTGAGACAATTCCGCAATATGGACCGGAAGTGGATTCATACATATAAGCCCATTGGTTGGCATCATCCCAGACCGCATAATTGGAGTCGTATGGGCTGATATCGAAATCGGCATAGAAACCGGTTCGAACTCCGGATAAAGTGGATGCGGTTCGATTATATACTTTGTAGAAAAAGATGATGAAATCCTCATTGGGAGCAGAACGCCATTGGTAAGTGTATTGCTTGATGTAATAGTCATTTGTGGTATCGATACAGGATGTGTATGTTTCCTTATCGGCGAAACCACCTGGTTCGTATTCCCATATAGAATCGAGGGGCCAGAAATCCTCCCAGCTATCGGCGACATAGGCAGAACTATTACCGGTCATCGGATATGCGCCATATAGAAGATTGGCACTATCCGAGGGCCAGGGCCATGCCATCCCACCGGGATTGGCGATTCCTGCCCAGTTGGTAATACTAATATAGAGTGTAGCCAGTGAGTCATGCCACATAGCTTCCAATGGGTATATCCCTATCCTGAATGCAAACGAATCCGGTCGAGAATATCCACTGCCATCGCTGATATTCAGATAACACATACAATATTCTGTGTAATTTGCAGAAGCAGATATGGAAAGTTGAATAGGGTCAGAGAAATTATCTCGTGTCTCTCCGGGCGACATAGTGCCATAACTGGAATTGGCATCTACTATGGATACATCGGGATTGGAGACAGATGTCATAGTAACCTGGACATCTGAAGCGGATGCAGAACCGGCATTACGCACATAAATAATCACATTGCCAGTTTCTCCTGGGTCGAGATTCTTATCACCATCGCCAGTAGCACTATCATCGAATCTAACCGAATCGATTGCCAATGCTTTCCCTGAAACCAGATATAACGCAGAATCTGCATTTACCATACCAGCGCCAGAGTAATTATCTCGTCCCGGGTCAGAGATATCCAACGCAGTTACTTCGAGAACAGAATCAATTTCTCGTGGAGTCAATTCTCCGTTTTTTGACAGTAAAAGAGCAGTGATTCCGGCTAAGAATGGACAGGAGAATGAAGTTCCCCAGGAATATTCATATCCTCCGCCGTAGGAAGTGGTGATTATATTGTCACCTGGCGCTGAAATATCCGGTTTCATAAGTGGACTGGATGCTGGATAATCGTGCCAGCCGGATGTATAGCTGCTATTGAAATCCCATACTGTGGGACCATATGATGAGAAATCTGCGATTTCATCGGAAAGGTTGGTAGCGCCTACCGCCAGCACTGGTCCTGCGGGGTCTGATGTAGATGCATTATACCAGGGTGGTGGTATATCTGCAGGCGTAGAAATATCATAAGGCGGTGAATAATGTCCACCGGCGCCATTGCCATTTCCAGCTGCCACTGTCAGTGGAACACCGGCAGCACCAAATATCGCATTTATTACATATCGATAGTAATCCTTCACGCTATTGTTTGGATATGAACCATAACTCATACTGGCGACATCGGCGCCATTTTCCACTACATATTGGAATGCATCGATTTCATCGGAAGAGCCTGCGAATGAAGAGCCATTACCCACACGAATAGCCATTACCCGCGCACCTGGTGCTGCACCAGTGTTCCATCCCGAGGCTCCATCGCCGACTGCCATTCCAGCACACATTGTCCCGTGATGCACATCGGAGGGATTATCCATCGGGTCGGAATCGTGGTCGAAAAAGTCATAACCATAGTAATCATCGGTATAACCATTGCTATCATCATCGATACCATTGCCGGGGGTCTCACCTGGATTAGTCCACATCCTGTTTGTCAAATCCGGATGGTCGTAATCGATTCCGGTATCCATAATTGCGACCACCACTCCTTCTCCGGTATATCCAGTGGACCAGGCGTCATCGACATTAGTATGTGTAATCTGCCAGGCGTTGGCAGTGGTGGTTCTGCATAAATCCTGGGTAGCGTATTCGGAGTTAGTAAGACTAATTTTAATTTTTTCAAATGGGTCGGCAATATCATAAGGGAGCATAAATCTGCGTGGAAAAGGTTCATCTAGCATAATTAATTTGACATCGGGATGTTGAGCAATCGCCCAGATACCATAAATAGTTGCCTTTCCCGAAAATGAGAACCCACCCCAGAGATGCTTACCGAATGCGAATTCATCCTCCTTTTGCAATCTGTCAGCCAATTCCAGAACAGATGTGGAGTGAGCAAAATAGAATTCCTTAAGCGATTGGACAGCATATTCTCTTCGACGCTCACCCCTCATCTGCTCGAGTTCTGCTCGTCTTTGCCGCCAGCCATCGGGCTCGGTAAGCCATACTAATATATCGATTTTATTTTCGGGTTTCAGGGTAAGTATTTTCTGGGATAGTCTTTCGGATAATTTAGTCTCGAAATTATTATCCCGAGCGGGAACTGGTGTAATGATAAACGAGAATAGCAATAATAGGAAAAATAGTTTTTTCATTTTATCCCCCCAGTTTAATGTAAGTTTTTTATCATAAATTATATAAATATAGCATATCTCTTATAATATTCCAACTATTTTTTAAAAAAAGGAAGAAATGCGGTTTTATATCCACAAGATGTAATCGGCAAATCTGGGAATCCCGATGCGTCGGGGTCGCACCTACAACATTCCCCCGCAAATCATCCATCTGGATTTCCATCTATTCTATGCCAATGCGGCAGGACGGCAATGAAAATGTTGTGTGTTCGATGTTTTTTATTCATTGCAGTTGATTTCAACCAACAGGCTGGTTTAGGCAATCTTTGAATTTTTACCAAACAATAATTCTTCCCCATTTTCTCCGCAATTTTGTAATCAATCTGCTGGGACCAATAATGTGCCATTATTAGTGATAAATATCCAATATCCCCGTCCGGGCTGTAATATGTCTGCTATATCGTATGAATGCGATATTGCATTATACTTGAATAGCGAAATTATAGATGCAGTGGGCAATACTGCGATTTCATCTAATAGAACAGGAGAAATGGTCGCACCCACCAGATTCCAGCCTGTTTTCACCTCCAATGCGTAATTTTCCACTGGAGTGCCTATCATAGGGATTTCCATCTCCTCCGATGAGAATACCCAATATCCCGCACCGGGTTGGATTCTCTCGGCAATATAATATGAGCGGGTTTCCGCATTATATCCCAATGGACCGACCACTATCCAGGGGAAAATAGCAGTCATATCTCCGGATGGATTATGCACCGGCACGGAAACCAGATTCCATCCAGGGAATAAATCGATTGTGGAAACTTCCAGTTCAGGCATCGACCAGGTGATAGTCAATGTCTCGTATGGCTCGGCAAAATAGTCGGTGTCCGCTCGCATATCCTGATATCCATTTAACAGATAGATTCCCTCATCCAGAGTTCGCCTATCCCAGTGGACATATAAATCTCTTCCCTCGTTTATTATCAGTCGCCATTCATTTACAGGTTCCATATCACGGATATCTCTGGACAATTTTCTATATGCTGGATATCCCGAATCGGACAACCAGAACCAAGCATCGATATCCGACAGGGGAGGAGTGACATAAATTATATCATACGAAGCATCGTAGCCATCACTGGCACCACTGGCATTGCCGAATGAGAGACTGACCTGGTCCTTTTCATAATCGGGGTCATCCAACCGGATTACATGTAACCACTGCTCGGGAGTATATTCGATTAACACGAACCCATTATTATAATAGACATCTATAATATCTGTGCTTACCGAATCGATATAAAGTGGCGTGATATCGCCACCGGAAAGGTCGCAATCCAGTGCGATTTTCAGATATCCGAAAGTATCGCTCTCCATAATTATTCTGCCATCCCAGATAAAATGGATATACCAGTTATCCTCGCTACCGCCGAAATCGAAAGAATCTTGCACAGGTGCGATACTGGGAGTAAAATTCACTACACTTGCTATATCATCATTTATTCTGAACCAGATAGAAAATTGTTGCATCACCGGAAGGAAAATATCGGTAGCATATATGGGAATTTCGATAGTGTCGCAGGGAAGTGCCAATGTTTCTGGGAAATTAACAGTCAGGCTACCCGATGCGATAACTGAAAATCTACAGGTATCGAAACCCCAATTGCAGAAAGAATCAGCGGCAGAAACAGCAAAATATGCACTATCGCACACCACCATCGGCGGTGTCCATTCCACAGGTTCATCGGTGATAAAAGTATCTGCGCCATCGCAATAAAATACCACAGTGGTGCATAGTTCAGATGCATTGGGGAAATAATCGTCGATTTCCCAGTCGAAACTGACCGTGTCGCCGTAGAATATAGAATCCCATTCGCAGGGGATTTCCACCAGTGGTGGATGAGAATCCACCGGACCAGTAGTAATAACCGGGTCTGGGACATAGGATTCATAGATTAAATTCACCAAGAAATCCAATCCCACTGCGACACCAGTAAGGTCGCAAGCCTCGATGGTCAAAGTATCACTGCCACCGTGCATAAATGGTGCTAAATCGAAAGTCCATATAGTTGTCCAAGTAGCACCATCGGTATCTGCGCCAACAGAATCGCCATTCATATAAACTGTGGCGGTGTTGTCCGCGTAGAAACTAATCGATGCAGAATCGATAGTAGCATCGGATGGAGTCTCGATTATAGTCCTGAAAGTGAGACATCGGTCATAAATTGCGCCACTATATACACTGTCCCATATCCAGGATGAACCGGGTAATATTCGGCTACCCCAACCAGAATAATATACTTCCACAGCAGGAACCCAACTCATAGTTATAGTATCCCAGTATTCTGTGGTAGTGGATAGACTGGGAATTTCTAAAGTAAGTATTTCCGAAATTTCTACAGATACCTGGACAGTAAAATCGGCAGTTTCCACATCGGGCATATCTTCGCTCATAATCCATTGGAAACAATGTTCGCCCGGATGGACAGAGTCGTCGATATCTCCTTCGTAATCCTGTATTGTATATTCAGTGAAATCGAACCACATTCCAGATGATGTGTCCAGAGTAAATTGAACATCTATAGGGAAGAATGATTCTTCATCACCATAGAAATCATAGCATATTTCGACAATATTCTGTCCATCACAATCGGTTTCCTCCCAGAACCAGACCGAATCTATTCTCGGTTGTATAGAGCGACCATATATAGGCACTTTAGTGCTGGAATCACAAGGGATTTCTGTATTGATAACCATAGTATCCCGGATTGTTCCGGTATCGGCGGGATGGAATATCACCATAATATCACCGCAATCACCGGGAGCAAGCACTTCCGGATAATCCGCTATGGTATATGACTCGGGATGATTATTTGTAATCGACCCAATTCTTAAAGTATCGATAGTTTCATCGGAATTGCACACCGGGAAAAGAAAAGTATCTGCGCTGTGGACATTCAAACTATCGAAACCGATAGTATCGACAAATGTTAACAATTGCAGGAAACCGTGTCCCACCAAAATGGTATCCTCTTGGTCGATTATCACGGTATCTATGTATATTTCATCACTGCCATCATTTCCGGATATGAACCACATAGAGCGGATGGGGTCAATGCTTCCGAAAGTGGTGCGCAGAGTAAATTGCCATTCATCTCTGGGAATGTAGAATGCGCCACCATCGGTATTATCCCACCAGTGCCAATTACCTTGCGGGTATGCGGACAAATCGAATTCTCCTGAATCATCACTCATAGCGAGTGAACAACCTGAAGGTAATCCATCCAGATAGAGAATACAAGTAGCATCGGTGGTGCCGAATTCATCTATATTATGCTGGACTACAAAACCGATATTTCCAGTCATCGGATTATAGAAGAAGAAGAAATGAGTTTCATATTCAGTTTCAAAACCAGTGTGCATACTCGCCGATGTGTAATCGAACCATTCTGCCTCGGTGACTGAATCGGTGATAACCGGCTCCAGACAGAAAGTATCGCCCCGAAATATAGCATAGAAATATCCGGCAGGATATTCTGCCCACAGGAAACCAGAAATCGACAATAGTAATAATAGGGTAAAAATAAATTTGTTATGCATAATTCAAACCCCCTAAAAGTAAACTATGTTTGTTATGTTTTATCTTACAATTATCACAGGGCGGCAATTTACTCCTGGATTAGAATGGACACGGAAATAGTAAATTCCCGATGGGACATCCTGTCCGGTGTGGTCTTTCAAATCCCATCGATAATAATATGTCCCCGGTTTTAAACTACCCGAATATATCTTATCCACCAGCCGACCCTGAATATCTATTATTTCTATATCTATATCCTGATTATAGTCTAATATCTCGATTTTAATGGAAGTTACGCCATTAGTAGGATTAGGGAATGGTGCTCCCAATATAAATTTGGATGGGACTAATTTTTCCAGCATCTCCTGGATACTGGCATCGGGATAGCCCAGTCCATAATAATGTCCCATTACATATAATTCGTATGGATTTACCACTCTCGTATTCCATCGCATAAATATAGCCAGGTCATCGATAGTGCGAGCCAATGCCATATAATCCCAGGTAATGGTATCGATATACTCCACATCGCTGAAAATCACGGCATCGACATAAATTTCTTCTCTGCCAAATGGGACACCTTGTCCGAGAAATGAATTGGTGTCCTCATAATCCTCAAAAAATGTCCAGTATGCGGGCACCTGAAAGTCCACGAATTTTCGCTCGATTTCCAGGATTTGTGCGGGAAGAACTATTGTGGGGTCGTCATTATCGCCGATACGAATATCCATATATTCGGTAAATCCAACTATGGCACTTTCTGATGGATGGTCGTTGTAGAATACATATTCGATATAAATAAAACCTGTCAGGCTGTCGTCCTCGAGAGTGTAAAATTTTTCCCAGACCCGGTTGGTGCCGACATTCCAGACCATAGAGATAGTGTTTTCAACTACTTGAGCAGAATCTCTGATTATAAAGTGTTCGTCGCCGATAGTGGTATCGTTGCAGTAAAAACTTTCGTTAAATTTCAGGCAGAAGTGTGTATATGCGGGGTCATTAGGATAACCCTCGATAACTCCTCGACTGGACATATCTCCGATTGCAAACTGGCCAGTGGATTTATCCACTACTATTCCCACATAACCATTACTGAGAGAGACATATTCCTGCGAATAAATTGCTCCCAGAATTAAAAAAACAATTATATATATCTTTTTCATCGTTCCCCCATAGTTATTTTAAAAATCGATATCGATAGATACCGAAACAGTAATATCATTGTTAGGAGTTGGATATGTATATGCGGAGACATTCCATCCTGCGCCTCCACGAGCTAATCGAAATACATTTATTACACTAACCACTCGGTTTACTGCGGCGGCGCCTAGTGCGATTTTAAAATTTCTCCACATTCGCTCCGATGATGTCCACATATCATAATATCTTAATTGTTGTTCCTCTGTTCGCCAATTCCAATTCCACTCCGCTGTCTCCGGATATATGAATGCCTCTTCACGATACACCAAACGAGAGATATAATTATATGTATCCCTATCAGAATATAGACCGATAGTTCGGAAGAATTCATCATCTTTTCCGACAACCTGCACTCCAGCATATTTTGCAGAAAAAGTTTTATACTCACTTTCTTTCCAATATCCCGCAACGGCGAATGAAACCGCAGAAGACCAGATAATTCCATCGGCGATAGTGAACGGTATTCCCGATGATTTTACTCCCAGATATCTTTCTCCCATTCCAGGAAGTAGCAAAGAAAGCCCAATGGCAGTCCAGGTGTTTTTAGGTTTACCAGCTTCGTCCTCCTCGGCGAAAGTTTGCCCGGAGAATATCCGTTCCTGTCGCATATTTCCATCAGCGAATAGCAAACCGATAAAAAGTAATGTTATCAGCACGAGTTTGTTCATTTTATTTTATCTATTCGATAGGCACCCAAAGGATACCATCATTAGTTACAAATATCCAGTATCCCAATCCGGGATTAAATGTATCTGCAATATCATAACTTCTTGTTCCTGTATTGTATTTGAAAGTGGATAAAATAGAGCCAGCTGGTGAAATTTCCGTAGAATCCACTGGAGTGGGAATTATAGTCGCACCCACCAAATTCCAGCCACGGAATACATTTCGTGAATAATTTTCCATAGGGAGACCGATAATTGGGATTTCTGTTTCATCCAGGCTGAATACCCAATATCCAGCGCCACCAGCAACTCTGCTGGCAAGATAATAACCTCTGGTCATAGCATTATATCCCAATGGACCGAAAAGTATTCCCGGGAAAATAGATTCTGGAGAACCACTGGGATTCCGAACCGGTATTGAAACCAAATTCCAACCTGGATAAAGATTTATAGTGGTTCGTTCCCAGTCTGGCAGTGACCAGGTGATAATCAGCGTCTCGTAAGGTTCTGAATAGTAATCTGTGTCCGCATTCATATCCTGATATCCATTGAGTAAATATAGTCCTTCATCGAAACCACGGGGGTCCCAGTGGACATATAATTCACGACTTTCTGTATTTATCACAGTCCAGGTATTAATCGGTTCCATATCTTTCACATCTCGCTTTAATCTTGTAATGGCAGGGTCATCCAATGCGAACCAGACACCAATATCGGTCGGTGGCGGTGGAACATAGATAATATCATAAGCTGGGTCATAACCATCGCTGGCATCGGTAGCATTTCCAAATCCCAGTGTAGCGCGTGGCTTCTCTTCACTGGGGTCATCGAAACGAAGCACCTGTATCCACTGCGCTGGATTGTATTCTATAGCGATAAGTCCGTTATCCCAATAGGTTTCCATCAAATCGGTAGAAATGGAATCGAAATGTAGTGGAGTAAAATCGCCTCCTATAGAAGAACAATTTATTGCCAATCGTAAGTTCCCGAATATATCGTTTTCGAAATAGACACGGGAATCCCAGAGGAATTTGATATACCAATAGTTTCCAGCACCACCGAATTCTACAGAATCGGCAGGCGGTGTTATTTCTGGGATAAATTCCAGTGGTGTCGCCACCGAACTATTGATGCTGAACCATATGGTGAATTCTTGTGCCAGTGGAAGATACATATCCACTATATCGATTGGTATATCGATTGTATCGCAGGCGAGAGCAGATGTTTCCGGAAATGCCACTCGAATACTTCCCGCCGCTAGTATGGTGAATCGGCAGGTATCATAGCCCCAATTGCAGAATGAATCTGGTGCGGAGATTGCCACATAGGCACTTTCGCAAACCACCGGAAGCGGTGTCCAAACCATCGGTTCTGTGGATAAAAATGTATCCATTCCCTCACAATAATTTACAAATATCGAGCAGGGTTCATCGCTGTTGGGGAATAAATCGTCGATTTCCCAATCCAATGATATAGTATCTCCATATTGGACAGTATCGGGTGGGCATTCTGCCGATACAGTGGGTGGTCGAGTATCCAGTATGCCATCGGCGAAAATAGTGTCGGCAGATGTAGCGCCGGTGGCAAATTGTATCCAGTGTAATATTGGACTTTCATCGTCGGCATTGGGTGACATCCCCACACGATATTTTAGTTTATCGAACGCGATTTCCGGGACTGCACTGGGAGTGAACCATTCAGTCCAACATTCCTCGGTTCCAAGGCAAGTATCGATAGCGACTTCTATATTAATGGACGCACCGGTGGGAACATCCGCACTCCAATTTACCATAAGCATTCCACTGGAACTGAATTCTATTGCTTCACTGGTATATACTCCAGAACCGATACCGCCGTGATATGAATAGTATATAGAATTTATCATCGCTTTCGCTTCCCATTCCGCTGGAACTGTTGCTGTATGTCCATAGCTGAAGAAACTTGAGAATGTGTTTAATTCAAGATTATGATAGTTTTGCCAATAGATGCAAATACTATCATCCGCACCGGTATCGCCGCTGTATAGAATGTCGCCTGCTACCAATCTTTGACCCAAAGCGTGAGTGCTAATTGTGGAGAATGAATCGGGAATTTCAAATGGAATATTAAAAATCGAATGAGCACCGGTGAAAACACGGTGAACCGATGTAAATAATCCGCCGGATGAACCGATACTTGCGTCCACAGCGGTTAAACCGGTAATTTCCGATAAGGATAGGAAATTTGTATGATATCCGCCGCCATAACATCCGGTGTGGTTAATAGCAGTATCATGAGTCAACAAAATACCTTTACCGGCAAGGACAAATTCTCTAACCGCATTTGCCGAGGTGGGAGTCAAATCATAAGATGTGGAGAGTGAGTGAGAAGCATAACAATCTGAAACACCGAACATAACCACATCGAAGAAGTAAAATTGCAGTGTTTCAGGTTCATAAATTGCTCCTGCCGAATCGATAAACTGCACCAAAAGAAACGAACTATCGGTTACCGCACTAACATTGAATTCAGAAATCGGCATAAGATATATTTTGAAATTCAGTGAGGGAAATCCATCGTCCATATAATTATAAATAGCCGACGACATACAATTTTCACACTCACCGTCGGGATAGACCTGAAG
>Ga0180301_10000525_pt1 | contig 29526 bp, 26 predicted proteins | sample GuaBasSediGuay16_FD_121797 | JGI IMG/M metagenome (GOLD analysis project Ga0180301, IMG submission 121797) | Subseafloor sediment microbial communities from Guaymas Basin, Gulf of California, Mexico - Guay16, Core 4569-2, 12-15 cm | ecosystem: Environmental > Aquatic > Marine > Hydrothermal... | reverse complement strand
GTTCAGGAACTTTAGCTGTTGATGCTATGGTGTATAGTTTAGTTAACCCAGGAGAGAAAGTATTGCTCATTAATCATGGGGTCTTTGGAGATAGAATGCTTAGAACTCTTGAAATACGTGAAGCTTGTGTTAAAGTACTTAAATCTGAACCAGGAGAACCTGTAAACCCAGATCTTGTTATGAATGAACTTGAGAAGGAAATCTATGATGTACTAGCCCTAGTTTATACAGAGACAAGCACAGGACTTACATATAGAGTAGCTAGAAAAATTGCTCTAAAGGCTAAAGATCTAGGAGCACTCGTTATAGTAGATGCTGTATCAGCACTAGGTGGTGAATACCTAGGTGTTAGTGACTTTGGCTTTGATGCTGTAGCTTCATGTAGTCAAAAGGCATTAGCTGCACCTCCCGGTCTATCATTCGTAGCTCTAAGTACTGAGGGAGTCAATAAAGTGTTTAAAACGTATAAAAAACCTCCATATTTAGATTTAGCACTATACTTAAGGTTTCATGAGAAATTAGAAACACCAACAACACCAGCAGTAAACCTACTTTATGCCCTTAACGTTGCACTACAAATAATCTTAAGAGAAGGACTTGAAAAATGGGTTAGAATACATGAAGAAAGAGCAAAATTACTCTATACTGCATTGCCAAGTGTAAATCTCGATCCCTTAGTAAAAGAACCAGACTTTAGATCAAATACCGTTACAGTCTTCAAAGTTCCTAATGGTATTAAAGCCTCCAACATAGTAAGATACGTAGCTAAAAAAGGATACATAATCTCACCAGGTATGGGTAACTTAAAAGAAAAAATAATTAGAATAGGAACAATGGGAAACATCAATATAGATAACTTAAAGGGCCTCATAGACGCAATAAATGATTTTATTAATAAACAAGCGAAAGCAAGAAATAGTTCATTATGATCATTGACTATGTATTGTTGTAAAGTCAAAGTAATAATTACATTAATTATTAAAGCCATTTACTCAAATTTTGTAGACTTTTGCATTTGTTATTAGAGCTATTTTATCTATATATGAAATAGAAGGATCTATACCTCTAGGTCTTGTATCATAGATTATTAGATCTATATTTTCTTTGGAAATGAGTTTTGAATACAATGATATCTCTTCATCAATGTCTGTATATAGTGGTTTATTTGCTTTACCATCTGTTATTAGTATTGCTGTAATACGAGAATTCCTGTACTTAGTCCTAAATACTTTGGCTGTTTCAATGATTTTCTTTAATCCAGCTGATAGAGGTGTTTTACCACCAGTAGGTAGTTTAGACAGTAGTTCTACTACTTTACTATAACTACGTGTTATTGGTATGTATAATTCTACATCATTTCCTCTAAATACTATAAGTGAAATCCATGCTCTTTTAGTATATGAATTCTCAACAAGTTCTTGAGCAATTTTCTTTGCAATAGCTATTCTCTTAAATACATTCATACTACCACTAGCATCAAGGGCTATTACTACTAATTCTGGTACTCTCATCCTTCTAATTCTCACAGCAAGTATTTCACTAAGAAGATTGTCTTTGGTAAGATCTTCTATTCTCAATTTGTTCACAAATAAATTAACCATTGTACCAATAACATCTATGTCAATAGGATTATGTATTGGATAAGCATAAGATATGGGTATTCCATAAGGTTTATTCACTACAGTAGAGTATGTATAGCGAGATCCTTTGATGTATGAACTATTCTTCTCAACTCTCTTAATAGTATTCTCTGTAATACTCAAGTCATTTTCTATTGGTGGAATAACAATTGTTTTCTCTCCAGGCTTATTTGTATTAAGTTTATTAGATTTCATTAGCCTTACGGAAAAATTATGCCCCTCATTTTCTTGTATTTGATTACTGGAACTACTGATGTGTTTATGGCTTTCTTCATGTCTATGATCCTTGTGTTTATTGTTTGGGAAGTTGCTATATTGTTTTTGTCCAAAGGGCTTTAATGATGATCTATGGGGTAACGCTAATTCCATAGCTTTCTTCAAATCATCCATTGTGACATGAGTTCTATTATCAAGAGCTGCTAGTGCTTTTGCTGTTCTAACAATAGTTATTTCGGCTCTACAAGTCCTTATCTTCATTTCAACGAGTGTTTTGGTAAGCATTCTTAATAGATCATCATCTATAGAAACTCTAGGTAGCAACTCTCTTGCTTGTATAATTCTTTCTCTAAGTTCTCTTTCCTTAGCTTCATACTTCTTATAAAACGATACGGGATCTATACTAAATTCTTCAACTCTTCTAACAATTTCAGCTCTAGTTTCAGGCTCCATTGGAGCTTCAACATTTACTACAAGGCCAAAACGATCTAGTAATTGTGGTCTTAACTCACCTTCTTCAGGATTCATACTCCCTATGAGTATGAACTTCGATGGATGTTTGAATGATATATGTTCTCTTTCAATAATATTCCATCCATATGCTGCTGCATCAAGTATTAAATCAGCTATGTAATCATCTAGAAGATTAACCTCATCAATGTAAAGTATGTTCCTATTTGCCTCAGCAAGAATACCTGGTTTAAGAGCTTTTACACCTTCTCTAAGAGCTCTTTCAATATCTATTGTTCCAATAAGTCTATCTGGTGTTATACTTAGAGGTAAGTCAATAACCCTCATCTTCTTCTTTATAATAGGGAGTTTGTCGCCATTAAGCCATCTTCTATAGCAATTATCACACATCTCCATAGGATTACTTGGATTACAGTTAAATGGACAGTCCTTAACAACTTCAATTTCTGGTAAGACATTAGCTAATGCACGTACTAATGTTGTTTTACCTGTACCCTTATCACCTCTAAGAAGTACTCCTCCAATTAATGGATTTACAGATACAACAAGTAGAGCTTGTTTAGCTTTTTCTAAACCAACTATTGCTGTAAATGGATAGATAATCCTTCTCAGAAATTCTCTATTACTCATTTTCTATACCTCCTAATCTTGCTCCATAACACATCGATTTTCTCTAATGATTTTGACCATGAGCTAACTTGGTTAGGTGTTATTATATCTATTGAACCTCCTTGTATATCAGCAGGTAATGTTATATCATCTTCTAAGACTCCTTCTATTTCAGAATATACTTTTCTTAGCTCCTCTAATAGCTCCCTAGGAGCTTTCCAAATGCCTCTTATAGCAGCTTCTACGAGTCTTCTCGTAATTTCCTCTAAAGCCCATATGTTGTGTTCCATAAACCACTTCTTCATTTCCTCATTGAGTATGTATGTTTTTGCAATTTCATTGAATATCCAGTCCTTAACGACTCTTGATATAGCTGCCCAACCATATAGGTGCAGTATTTTTCTCTGAAATTCATTAGCACCTCTATAACCATGTTTCTTCATCTCTTCAATCCATAGTTTATTTAGGAGTTTTGCTCTAGTAATTCTCTCTGCTTCTAAATCCATGGATCTTACATCAGTTAATGAAATATCTCGTGTATCAACAGTGATTATCTCAATATCATTTCGTTTACTTAGAGCTTTAGCAGCATTGTAGAATCCTCCATGATATGCAAAATAGCAACAACAATTAAATATGTCATGTTCATCACTTACATGATTTCTATTTACAATATCTATATTCTCTAAGGATACTATGAGAGATTCATGGGCTGGTTCCCCATAAGCATCTATTCCATATGCATAACCGCTCCACTGAATCCATATCTTAGCTAAATCCTCATTATTACTCCAAGCAGATGCTTCTATAGCGAGATTTACACCCGCGCCATAAGCTCCAGGAGGTGCTCCAAATACTCTATATCTAGCTAGTTTCTTAGCTCTTTCAGAATCTATACCCATACTCATAAGCTTCTTGATATTTTCAATATAGTGCTTTTTAACATAGTTCATTTCAAGAGGCTCATCTAAGGAAATAACTCTTGCTATAGCCTTATCTATGATTTCAATATAATTTGGTAAAGTATCTCTTACAATACTACTAATTCTGACAACAATATCAATACGTGGTCTACCTAGTTCCTTCAGTGGTATAATTCTTAGATCCTTTACGATACCACTATCATCCCATATAGGCTCTACACCAATTAGATATAGTATTTGTGCAAGCTGTTCTCCATCAGCTTTATATGCATCAATACTCCATAATACTTGTCCAATACTTTCGGGATATCTTCCGTGCTTTTCTAAATAATATTTAATTATCTTCTCTGCTGTTTCTTTGCCGATTTTCCATGCTGCTGGTGTAGGTAATGTACGTGGATCTATGAGATAGAAGTTTCTACCCGTAGGTAGAACTTCTATCTTACCTCTAGTGAGGGAACCTGAAGCACCGGGCTCTATGAAGAATCCTTTAGTACCATTTACAAGGTTATTCATTTCATACTTACACTTTCTTATCAAATCAACAATACTTAATGCGTATTTAAACGCCTTGACGACTTCTTCTACAATGCTTTCGTTATGATATGTATTTTGAGCTACATTCTTTATTTGTACTTTAATCATTTTTACTTCATTGTTAAGAATAGAAATTATATCTTTATCATGAATAAGTTTAAGTTTAATTAATTTCTCCAAAACATTTACAGAAATTCTGTAGAGTATGTCAAGAACTTCACTATTTCTAGTGCCAAAAACTCTATTTATTTCCATTGGCTTCTTTCTAAGTTCATCATAATCTATTCCAAGATACTTCGCTACAACTCTTCTTAATGATGGTACTCTATGGCTATCGAAAGCACATATCGTAGCAATATACTCAGCTAATTTTCTAGGTTCTTTAGGAGGAGATCCTAGAATATGTAGCCCCATGTTTATTTGTGTATTTCTTATTACATGGATGTATTTATGTATAGCTTCTATAGTTTCATCAGGATTATTAACACCTTTAGGAAGAGGAATGTTTAGATTCTTTGATCTATCAACAAGTTGTTTATACACTACCATAGCTCTATTATAATCACCTATTGTTTTTGCATGAGAATATTGTGTTAAAAGAGACTCTATATCATCTAATACATCTGCAAGTTTCATTGGGGGATAGAGATGATCTATTAATGTAGCATAACTTCTCCTCTTAGCTATAACACCTTCCATGGGATTAGAAACTACATATACATATAGATGGGGAACATCATCAATAGATATTTCAGGCCAGCACATCCATGACAATCCAACACTCTTTCCTGGTAAGAATTCTAGATAACCATGCGTTCCAAAATGAATTATTACATCAGCTTTGAATACCCTAGTGAGCCATCTATAAACAGCTAACCACTGATGGGGCGGAGGTATTGTGGGATCATGAAGGATTTTACATACTCTACCATCACACCTTGTTCCAACACAACCACGTTTTGGTTGCGGAATTATTACAATATTTCCAAATCTTAGTCCAGGAATAACAAACTTATTGTTATAAATCATACCAATAAGTACTCTATTTACTTTACCATATAGAACATCTCTTGGATCCCCCCATTCTTTAATCATTCTTTCCCTAACATTATTTGGTAGTTCATTAAACCATTGTACATATGTCTCTTCATCAACGAAGTCTAAAGCACCACCTCTAGCAACTATTTCTTCAATGGAGGTCCATCTGAATTCGCTAATAGCTCTTTTCTCTAAGATCATTCTAATTAATTCCTCACCATTCTTAGGAATGTTATTACCTATGTTGTAGCCATTCTCTTTAAGATATTTTAATAATCTAACAATACTTTCAGGAACATCAAGACCTAATCCGATAGCTACATTTGCTTCAAGACCTTTACATGGAGGATTAATAAGGATTATAGCTATTTTCCTTTCAGAAGGACTTTTTCTCCTAAGATTAACCCATTTCTTAATTCTCCTAGCAAGATATAGTATGTGTTTATCGATAGAAATGATCTTTTTATCACCATAACTACCTATCTCTACTCCTGCAACAACAATGGGTTCTATAGCTCCATCAACTTCAGGCATTGCAATACGATACACTATAGTCATACAGTCTACTCCATGCTTATCTTTAAGCCATTCTTCAGGACTCTTACGATATGTTATAAGGCATTGTATTATTGGAACATTGAGTTTCCTTAATAACTCAATTCCATGCACAATTCTATATCCTTCACCTGCCCACTTAGTACTCTTGCCATGATCAAGAAGAAAGAATGATGTTAATTTAACGAGAACATCAATTATAGGTTTATTATCTATGAGAAAGAACTTACGGATTGTATCTTCATGACTAGGTGAGCCAAGTCTATCATCACGAAATCCATATGTAAAGACTGGTACAACACCTAAATCTAACGCTTCAAGTTCTTCAATGAGTTTATCTATTATAACAGTTCTATTGTATAGCCAGTCACTTCTATAAAATAGTATTCCTATAAGAGGTCTATTAGCATAGGGATATACCTTAAGATATTTCTTAACATCATTAAATACTCCATATTTAGGATGATAAATACCATGCCATAGAATCTTAGTAGGTTTTGGTACTTCTATCTCCTTTACACCAGCTAATTTCAACATGAGTAAAATAAGTGATTTGAGATTTTCCTCACCACCAATTTTCATGAATTCTGCTGCTCTAGAAACTAAGGATTGATCTACTGAGGATAAACTAATATGCTCACCATCAATAGCAATGACCTTGGCTTCTCTAGATAATTTTCTCAAAATATCTTCAACATCATCGGGAAGTTTAGAAGAGTATATTAGAACTACATTAGATTCCATAAGAGATTTCAGATCATCTTCAGAGTATTTATATGGAGTAATTATAGTATATTCAAGAAAGTACGATTTCCTTAAGTTATTAAGGATCTTTATGAGTATTGGGATCATTGAACCGCTATAGCCCAGTACAAATCCTAGCTTTAACTTCATAAGTGCACCTAAATTTGTAGTGGGTGCACGAGATTTATTAACCTTAGGCTAATTATTTGAACTTGAGTACACTGACCGATGTAGTGAGGTGTACTCATGGGTAGTAAAGCTCTAACAAAAATACCCACTATAATCATAATCTTAGTAATTATTATCGGAGTAATTGGTAGTATAGTAGTTTTAAATAACATACTGCAAGTTCCTACAACTCCGACTATATCAACATCTCCAACATCATCAACTACTCCAATATCTACATCCCCTACAACTACATCTCCCATACGAACAACTACACCTAGCATAGAGGAGGGTATTAGTATTACTGACTTTAGAGGTAGGGTTATAACCCTAAGTAAACCTGCTGATAGAATAGTAGTTCTCTCTTCATATTGGGTGGAAATTCTAGTTGCTCTTGGTGCTGCTGATAAAATTATTGGTATAGGTAGTTATGTGCCTTATGATGACTATTTACCTCCTAGTATTAAAAATAAGATTGTTGTAGGTAGTGTATTCAAAGGTGTTAATATTGAGCAAATTGCAGCTTTGAATCCAGATATAGTTATTATGGATTGTGGTTATAGTAAGGCTGATGAGATTATTGAGCAAATTGAAAATCTGGGAATACCTGTTATAGGATTATTTATGAAATCTATTAATGACGAAATTAAGGCTATTGATATCTTAGGTAGAATAATTGGTGCTGAAGATAGAGCTGAAGCATTAAAGGAATTCATTATTACGAAATATCAATACCTAACATCTAAACCATCTACTATTCCAGAAGATCAAAGACTTCATGTAGTTATGATATCTGGCTCAAGCATACTTAAGGAAGGTCAATTAACTGTTTATGCAAATACTTCGTGGGGTAAATCTATTGAGGATATTGGTGGAATCAATATAGCTCTTAGAGAATTTCCAAATGAGAAATGGGCAAAAATAGATTTCGAAACATTAGCAGCTTGGGATCCTGATGTAATAATAATTACCTCTTCAGTCTCTAAAATACAGGAGACATTAGATAAAATAGAAAGTGATTCTAAATGGCATATACTCAAAGCATATAAGGAGAACAAGATCTACGTAGTGCCATGCTGGAGTTCTATAGGTGGAGTATTAGATTGGGGTCCTAGAGATATTATTGGACGTGAATACTTAGCTAAAGTCATCTATCCTGACGTCTATAGTGATATCGATTGGAGAAATGATATGGAACATCTATTGAAGGAGTTCTATGGAGTTTTCATACCAAAGCAAGCCTTCGCAATTTACAATATCAAATGGAAAGAAATTATAGATATGACTAATACTGAAGTTAAAATACCTAGAAAAGTTGAGAGAGTAGTCGATTTAATAACATATGAAACTCTCATAGCATTCAATGTTATGGATAAACTTGTTGGCGTATCAAAATATGCTAAGAAGAATATACTTGTGAAAACAGCTTATCCAAATATCACAAATATACCTAGTCCGGGAAGCTCATTTTCACTAAATATTGAGGAATTATCATCATTAAATCCAGATATCGTAATTATATGGCCATATAAGCCTGAAGTTGTAGAACAAATAGAGACTCTCGGTATACCTGTTATTAGAATTTCATTATATAGTTATGAAGATATTGAGAGATTGCTATGGCTTATAGGAACTATTTTCGATAAGAATGATCGTGCTAAAGAGCTTATTAGTGATATGAATAGCATTGTAGATCTTGTTCAGGATCGCATCAAGGATATACCAGAGGATATGCGTATTAAGGTCCTTTATCTATGGAGTAAGCCTACCAAGGTGCAAGGAGGTAAGGGCACAGTTAATGACTTCATAGTACTTGCTGGAGGTATTAATATTGCTGCAGAAGATCTTCCTGATAAGACCTATGTGAATGTAGATCTTGAGACCATTATCAAGTGGAATCCAGATATGATAGTAATATGGTATTATGCAAAATACAATGAGACAATAATATTAAATGATCCAGCTTGGGCTTCAATTACTGCTATTAAGAATGGAAAAATTTACAAGGAACCATATTATGAACACTGGAATATGGATGCAGTACTCTTCATACTTTGGCTAGCTCAAAAGATGTATCCCGATAGATTCAGCGATATAGACTTCATCAATATTGCGAATGAACATTATATGAAATGGTATGGTGTGACATATACCCAAGTAGTTGGTGACTAACTTTGAGAAAAACAGCAATTATTAAGATACTAATTATTTTTTCCTTACCTGCATCAATGATACTCTCTTCATTTCTAGGACGATATCCTATGGGTGTCAAAGATGTAATAGAATCAATTTTATCAGCTTTAGTACCAAGTCTCATTAGTAGTCCTCCTGAAGCTATTCAGAGAATTATTTTATTATATAGACTTCCACGTATAATAGCTGCAGCTCTTATTGGAATGGCCCTTGCTATATCTGGTGCTGCTTTACAGGCAATGCTACGTAATCCCCTTGTAAGTCCTCATATTCTTGGTGTAACTTCAGGTGCTGCTTTGGGTGCTGCTTTAGCAATAGCTTTTCTCCCAGCATACATACCCATAGAGCTTATTGCAATGGTATTTGCACTCCTAGCTTTCATATTAGTATTTATCATTGCATGGGGTTGGGGACGAGGCTCGATAATATCTTTGGTACTATCTGGAGTTATTGTAAATGCATTATTCTCAGCAGCACTATCCTTAGCAAAGTTCTTGACTCCAGATCCTCATAGACTTGCATCAATTACATTCTGGCTTATGGGGGATATTGGACAAGCTGCTAAATGGGCTGATATATATAGAATGGCATTAATAATTATACCATGTATCACAATAGTAGTCTTGCTAAGATGGAGACTTAATATATTATCTCTAGGTGATGAGGAAGCACGTACTCTTGGTGTTAATCTTACTTTGGAGAGAGGTTTTTGTGCAACTATATGTGCTCTTATGACAGCTACAGCTGTTTCTTATGCAGGAATTATTGGGTGGGTTGGATTGCTCGTACCTCATATTGTTAGACTTACAGTAGGATCTGATAATCGCTATGTGATTCCTTACACACTTTTCCTTGGAGGAACATATATGGTTCTTGCAGATGATCTTGCTCGCTGTCTTGTAACAGAAGTTATTCCCATAGGCATTCTAACAACGCTTATGGGTGCACCATTATTCATATACTTACTTAGAAGGGCTGGTAGGGTATGGAGATAGGTAAGGAAAATTCTATTATTAGAGCTGTAAATATTAGCTATAGTTATGATAGTGATGTTAAGGCCTTAGAAAACATATCATTCAATGTGTTGAGAGGTGAAGTAGTCACTATTCTCGGACCTAATGGTGCAGGAAAAACAACACTACTCAAGTGCTTACTAAAAATACTCAAACCACATGGAGCAATATATATTGATGGTAAAGAAATACAAAAAATTAGCAATAAGGAATTAGCAAGGAAAATAGGTTATGTACCTCAACGTCACCATAGCATATTTGCTTATAGAGTAATTGATTTCGTATTAATGGGTAGAGCACCACATCATACAATGTTCTCCCTCCCATCAAAAAGTGAATACGAAAAAGTTGTGGAAATTCTAAAGATACTCGGTATTAGTGATTTAGCACATAGAACTATTGCTGAAGTTAGTGGAGGACAATTACAACTTATTCTAATAGCTAGAGCACTAATTCAAGAAGCGAAAATACTTCTCTTAGATGAACCAACAGCACATCTAGACATAGCTAATGAGTTGAAAGTACTTAGCATAGTTAGGAGCCTTGTTAAGAAAAACATAGTTGAGGCAGCTATAATGACTCTCCATGATCCCATCATGGCTGCATTATTTAGTGACAAAATAATATTGCTAAGTAATGGAGTAGTATTAGCTTATGGAAAACCAGAGCAAGTACTTGCAACAGAAAATCTTTACAAAGCCTATGGAATTGAATTCGATGTACTCAGAAGAAATAATAACATACTTGTTATACCGAAGAAACTTCCTGAAATCTAGATCTATGTAATGTTGAGTAACATTTCTAATTTCAATACTATAGAGATCATCTTAAGGTTACTACATTATGGTATGGTTAAAGGCGTATCGATATCAACTTTACTTAGGCAACTATGTTATGAAGTTATTTTAGGCATAATGAATGCTAGTAATAGTTTTAATAATGCCATACCTAATTGATTATTAATTATCTCACTCCATGGAGATAAAACTGATATGATTCAGCGTTTGAGAATGTTTAGTAATTCTCTTAATACGAAATTTACTTTTAGACTTAAATCCCTAGAAGATAAACCCTTAGTTCTTTCTAAGATACTCATAAGCTTTTCAATTATATTCTTGCATTCAGGTTTTGAAGCTATGTATTCCTTTAAAATCCTATTCCTTGATACCTCATCTAGTGGGATTAATGGAGCTAAGAGTTTTGAAATATGTGCTAATGTTAAGAGATCTTGGCTACATTCCAGGTCTTTCAATTGTTTAACTACATATTTGCCATAAATGATGCATTCGTTTAATAAGTTTATGCTCATTAAGTAATATGCTACCTCAAGGTCTTTGACCGCTGTTGATACCATATACATAGCTCTAAGTAATTCTTCCCTATCTATTCTTGCTAATAGTTCCTTATTAGTAATTGATACTATATAGTATTGAAGAGAGCCATGAAGTACACTATGTGCTGCTTCATGTATTAATAAAGTTCTTACAACATCACTTGGAATATTAGTGAGTTCCTCTAAACTTATGTGAATCCTTGGATACCCTCTCCAAGCTTCATGTAGAGTTATGAAATCACCTATAGCTACAATACCGAGATCTCTAGCTTCTATTTCTAAATATGTTAATTTTTCAATTCTAGAACCATAAACATATATCTCAACAAATTCTGGGCCACCTTCAATACTCCTATAGAAGTAACTCAATGTATCTATAACAAAGTCTATGAAATTTTTATCGACATTACCTAGAATAAATATAGCAATCATTGTATTACCAACTTTACCCAAATAGACCTGCTTCATAGTTAGAACTCCATAAACAATATTAATATGGGGTTATTAAGAGTGAGTTTTTACACTAAAGCAATTTAAAGTATATAAGTCAAATGCTGTACGGTACATGGATTAATCTATATAGAGAGAATAAATAAAATGAACTACTTCTCTATAATCAATTCCTCTATTTCTCTAGGATATGTAGTTAGTATTTCATATCCATCTTCAGTTATTATTATGGTATCTGAATGTCTAAATCCACCTAGATTCTCTACATATATACCTGGTTCAACTGATATAACCATCCCTGGTTTGAGTACTCTATTATCACCTATGTCGAGAAATGGTGCTTCATGTGGTTCTAATCCCAGTCCATGTCCTGTATGATGTCTCCAGTACTGCATTATTCCATTTTCGTTAAAGAATTTTCTAACAGCTCTATCAACATCACTGCATTTTACACCTGGTTTTATTACTTCCAAAGCAATTTCTTGGGCTCTAAGCATTAATTTAAAGAATTTCAGTTGCTCATTTGTTGGTTTTCCTACAATTAATGTTCTTTCAAGTTCAACACTATAGCCACATATTTTTGCACCTGCACCTGTTACTAATATATCTCCACGTTTAATTTTCGCATGTATTGGTAAAGAGTGTGGATAGTATGAATGCTTACCAATTTGTCCTCTGAATCTGGCTATAACTCTAAGATTTCTCAGACCTGGCAATGCTCTTATCATTGTTAGCGTAGCTTCAAAGCTAGCTCTAAATGATATTTCATCTTCATACTTACCTGGTTCTGTGTATTCTTGTAAAAGTCTATGGGCTAATATAGTCCATCTAGCACTTTCTCTAAGAATATTGATTTCTTCTGAACTTTTGATCATTCTAAGTTCTTCAATTAAATCTCTGGCGTAGATATATTTAGCATCTTTAAATACTTCACTAAGTTTTGGTCCTCTATAACCCATGATGTGGCCGTAACCATCAGTATCGTATCCAATAACCTTATCTTTTAGTCCCAATTTCTTCATATACTCAGCTAACCACTTCATTGGGTGTTTTTCATCAGGATATTCGGGATAATGAATAACTCTATCTACATAGGCATATTTCTTAACATGATCTACTTCTAATAAGGGACTAAACATTATTGTTTCGCCATCGCTCTTAATTATTAAAGCCATAGGCCTTTCAGTTGATATAACTTCAAAACCTGTTAGATAGTTAATGCTAGCTGGTGAAACTATGTATAGTGCATCAATACGTTTCTGATTCATCATCTTTATTAAAGCTTCCTTACGCCTATTCAATTCCTTCTTAGAGATGGATAACATGGCAGATACCGTATTAGTACTATATTATTAGGGAATTAAACATAGTGTAAAATGAAATTCAAAAATCAATTTCCTTAGTTCAAGTGATATGTCTTTTGAGTAAGAAATATTTCTACACCTGCTAAATGTTAACTCAAGAAAATTAGATGATATAATATATGTAAATATAACGAACGGGTTCAATGATATAAAAGAATGTAGCTCAATCATATACATTCCTCTAGGTGATTTTGTTGAGTTCTAACACTACAATTGTTCGTAGTAGTAAGAGTAGTCATAGTGGTAGTACATCTATGAAAGCTCATATGAAAATGAGAGAGGACTTTAAGAAAAGATTCATTGTTTCAACTGTTTTAACTATACCTATTATAATTCTATCTCCATCAATTCAAGAATTTCTTGGTTTTAAACTGGTTTTTCCAGGTAATCTATATGTTCTTTGGATAATATCTAGTTATATATGTATATGGTGGCTATCCATTCCTGAAAGGTATGATGGGTGAGATACGTAAAAAGCTTCCAGGTATGAAAACTCTAATAAGTGTTGCAATTACCGTAGCCTATTTCTATAGTTCAGCTGTAATATTTATTCTACCTGGTAAAACCTTCTTTTGGGAATTAGCTACATTAATAGATGTTATGCTTCTTGGGCATTGGATTGAGATGAAGACTGTAGCTGGTGCTTCAAGACTTCTTGAAGAACTCATTAAAACATTACCTAGTAAAGCACATGTTATCAAGAATGGTAAAATTATTGAAGTACCGATAGATCATGTTGAAGCTGGAGATAAAGTATTAGTTAAGCCTGGTGAGAAAATCCCTGTTGATGGTGTAGTCATCGATGGATTTAGTAATGTTGATGAATCCATTGTAACAGGTGAATCAAAACCCGTAGTTAAGAAACCTGGTGATAAAGTAATAGCAGCGACAATTAATTTAGAGGGTTCACTAACTATAGTAGCTGAGAAAATAGGTAAGGAAACCTATATTGCACAAGTAGTAGAGCTTGTTAAGAAAATTCAGAGAAGTAAGTCAAGAGCACAAGATTTAGCTAATCGTGCAGCTAGAGTATTGACATTAATTGCATTACTTGGAGGCTTTATAACATTTATTGTATGGTTTTCATTAAATTATGATATAGCATTTGCATTAGAACGTGCTGTAACAGTAATGGTTATTGCATGTCCACATGCTCTAGGTTTAGCTATACCATTAGTTATAGCTAGATCAACTGCTATAGTAGCATTGAATGGATTTTTAATAAGAAATAGAGTTGCTTTTGAAAAAGCTAAAGATATCAATGCTGTTGTACTAGATAAAACAGGTACTTTAACTAAAGGTAGATTTGGAGTTACTGATGTAATATTACTTAACAATGATTTTGATGAAACTAAGTTAATTAGCTTCGCAGCTAGCTTAGAGCAATATAGTGAACACCCTAGCTAGAAGCATAGTTGAGTTTGCTAAAGAGTGAAATTATTAGAAATCAAGGAATTCAAAGCTACTCCAGGGATAGGAGTGAAAGACCTAGTTAATGGGAATACTATTATGATTGTTGGATCGAACTATTTAAAAGAAATGAATATATCTATTGAAAATGAGAAAGTGAATGAAGTTCTTAAACAAGGTAAAACAGTAGTATATGTCATGCTTAATGGAAATCCCATGGGTGCTATTGCACTAGCTGATATGATAAGAGATAAATCTAAGGAAGCGATTAAGAGTCTTAAAGAACTAGGGATAAAGACAATTATGCTAACTGGTGATAATAAGTTAGTAGCTAGTTGGGTTGCTAAAGAGCTAGGAATCGATGAATTCTATGCAGAAGTCTTACCTCATGAAAAAGCTGAGGTTATTCGTAAGGTTAAGAGTAATGGTTACATAGTTGCTATGGTTGGTGATGGTATTAATGATGCTCCAGCATTAGTAGAAGCTGATGTCGGCGTAGCTATAGGAGCTGGCACCGATATAGCAATAGAATCAGCTGATATAATACTTGTCAAAAATGATCCAAGAGATATACCTAAGATAATAAGTCTTGCTAAAAGAACATATAAGAAAGTATTGCAAAATCTCCTATGGGCAACAGGATATAACATCATTGCAATACCATTAGCAGCAGGAGTACTATATGGAATAGGTCTACTTTTGCCGCCAGCTGTAGGAGCATTACTTATGTCATTAAGTACAGTAATAGTAGCTATAAACGCTAGTTCATTAAAGTAAAGGACTATATCATAGATTAAAGTATGAGATGAATGATAAATATATAGAGAAAAACATGATGTTTTGAAGATATAAGGTCTGAATAACGAATTTAAGGATTTAATCTAAAGATCTTAATGTATATGAATACCTACATGGTTTAAATTATGAATGAGAATTTCATCAACTCTCAGTTAAATTATAGAAGTTGGAGAGATGCTAAGGAAGTCGTTATTGTTGGAGAACAGTATAGGAAAAGCTCTAGATAGATCTACAGTTAAGGCTCTTTTAGCAATTTTAATACTTTTTACAATACTTCCATTGCTTATTATGAAATTAGGTTCATATTCATTTATATTTTTCATTAATTCTTATGATGGTAATATCGTTATTAGCTATGGTTGAGTATAGAAAGGATAAAGAAGCCTATGAAGTTCTAACTTCATTTGTGGAGAACATTGTAGTGAAGGATAATGTACTCATAATATCTGAAGGAAAAGCTGAACTAGGGTATGGTAGATTCTATAGTAAAGCAGTATATGGTAAAGTTCCTCGCATCAAAAACATTTTCTATGTCTCCAATAAGTGTGTATCTAACATAATAGAGTTAGAAAGAATTAGTAGAGAGTTCACATTACTCTCAGACTTTATGGGTGATTATGCTAGTATTCTAGGAGTTAAGATACTGAGTAGGCCCTATGAAAATATAGTAATAGGTATTATAGATCCTAAATCTGTGAAACTCAGAATAGAACCTCAAAGATTAATGCTTCAAGCTAAGAATAGAATTATAGCTGAAGCAAAGTTAGAAATAGAGAATAGTAAAATCAAAGCTATACTTTATGCATATCCAGAAACAGATGGAATAGTATACTTGAAACTTCATGGAGGTGTGCCAGAAAGAAGAATTAGTATAGCTCTAGGCTCAGTAAAGCCTGGTGAGAAGCGTATTATTGAAAAGTAATTTCCACCAGATAAAGAAATAGTAATAATAACTCATGAGAGACTATTTAATGTTAAGAGCCTAAGGGATGCTACAGGTATCTACGATCCACTGCTTATATCAGGTTTTAGTGAAGGAATTTATGTATTGAAATTAATCCTTAAAAGAACTTTATACTCATTATCATCAAGTACAGCTAGAGTAACTCTAAAACATATAAAATAAATAATGCAATTACTTCATTTATTTATAAAATAACTTCATTATAATTAAAATGAAGTATCAGATAGCTATAGAAAGCTGGTGTAATATGGTTTTACTAATCATAACCACCACTTAATCTTCTCATTTGCTCTCTCATTTGTTCTTTCTTTACAGCTTCAAGATGTTCTATGTCTCCTTTGATTCCTTTAAGTCTTTTTGATAAGTTAAGAATGGCTTCTTCAGGACCATAACATACTAGTATATCACCGACACGTATTTCAGTATCACCTCTTGGTGCACCAATGAATTTCTCTTCACCATTAATTTTCCTATATATGGATAATACTAAGACTCCTTCTTCATCAAGTTTTAGGTCTCTTAATGTTCTACCTGCTAACCAACTATTTTTCTCTAATTTTAATTTGAGATATTGTAAAGCCTTTACTTAGACCTAGGAGTTGTTCATAATCAAGTATCTTTATATGTGTGAATTTTTCTAATGCTCTCTCAATAACCCAACTTAGTCCTCTATCAACAAGTTTTGATTTTGCAAATATGAATAAAACAGCTAAACCTATAGCAAGCCATATACCTCTTTGAAGCATCTCTATGAGTGTTCTACCTACAAAGGTTAGTACTAATGTAGCCATAGCTGAAGTTATCCCAGCACTACCTAGCAACATAAGTATACTTACTATTCTCCTCCTAACAGGATGTGAAACCACATATTCAGATTCAGATGTAGTAAAGCCGACACCTGAAAAAGCTGATTGAGCTTGAAATGCTGCTACCTCCCTAGATAATCCTGTCATCTTTAGAGCAACAGTACCTATCCTTACAACAATTATTGAAAATAGAACAACTAATAGAAATGTTATTAAAGCAATCATATTGCATTATCACCTATCAGGTAGTATTTATCAATAGTTTTCTTACTTAGGTAATTATATATGATTTAATGAATCATATCTATATTATGTATTTCACTTATTACTTAACTCTTATAATAATGTCTAAATTAGTTTATTTAACTTATAATTCAATCTCATCAATGAATAGAGTTCCAAGTTTCCTTAATTCACTTAATACTGGTACCATTTCTCTTTCTATTCTCCTAAATAATGGCATACCATTTATTCTCTTAGCTAGAGCTATAACACTGCAATCTACTAAAGCTATTCGTAATTTCTTTTTAAGCTCCCCCATTTCTTCAGCTAAATTATTATCTATATCAACTGCTTTGAGCTTTACATAGTTCTTAAGCCATATAATATATTCATGAGCTCTCCTATTAGGATCTTCAACACCCATAACTCTATAGAATCTTGCTGATATGTACAGAGTTTCAGCTATTACTAACGAAGTTGTGTATAGATTTATCTCATCTTTTAAACTTTTATTGTATAATTTCTCAATCTTTGGAGCTAAAGGTGATGAAAGATCAAGATATTCAATGAGTACTCCTGTATCTACTACTAATACTTTACCTTTCAATAAGATTTCTTTCCATTTTTTCTTCAATTTCATATTCCTCACTTAGAGCTTTTTCAATTGCACTTCTAGCAATGTTACTAGCTCTAATTCTGAGAACTCTAAGGGGTTTGATAATTATTCTATCTTTTTCAGCTTCTATAATTATTAAAGTTCTTTCATTAATACCTATAAGCTCTCTAATAGCTTTTGGTATAAATAATGTACCCTTTTTCCCGATCTTAGATATATAAACTAGACGATGTCTCATAGTCTAGCCTATATATAGAAATACTAGAAAATTATTAAATTTACAGACTAATTACTACAAAACTAATTACTACAAAGTGGTAATTCTCGCTTCATTGAGTCTGAGGTTTGTGGAAGTACATTAATTAAATCTCTAATAACTAACTTAATACTTGATGATGTATGATGGAGTTAAATATATCTAAGTTTAAAGAACTATTACAGAGAATTGATGGTATGAGTTACAGTATGTATAGGAAATTAAGGAACTTGGTAGTGAATTATGATATGGCAAAGATTATTTTTACTAAAGTTCAAAGTGATCCTCATGCTCCACCATCAATAGTAGAAGTAATAATACCTAGTAAAGTACATAGATCTTCAATTAAGTTTCTTAGACCTAAATCCCAAATACCATTTACAGATTATATAGCTAGAATACTATATAGAGTTACAAAGAAATTTAGTAAGAGATGTGGCTCAGGATATAGTTGTTATATCGGAATTCCAAAGCCTAGTCCAAGAATTTTGAAAAGATCATGTGTAGAAGTTGAGAATGGAGATATAATTTTAAGAATGTACATAGGATTGCCGGCTCGTAATAGGAGAATACTAGGTGATAAAGCAAGAGAGTTATTCATAAGGAATATACCAGGGATAATGGATGTAATAATAACAACATTACATAGTAAAGTAGATGAGATTGAAGAACATATAAAGTGTTATATCGACCAAGAATATCTTAGGCAATGGCTATATAAAAATAATTACATGTTCTTTATAGCAGATGGAAGTATATTACCTAGAGAATCAAGCTTATCAGAAAAACCTATGAAAAATGCTACTCCATTCAGATCACCTCAAGCACTTAGATTAGTAGTGAGACTTCCTAGTGATAAGCAAATTACTGGTATGGCTATACCTAGAGGAGTTGTAGTTATAACTGGTGGAGGTTATCATGGTAAAACAACACTTCTTAAAGCAATTCAAGATGGTATATATAATCATATAAGGAGTGATGGTAGAGAATATGTCATTTCAAGGAAGTACACCATAGTTGTTAAGGCTGAAGATGGTAGAATAGTATCGAATGTTGATATTTCAAGTTTCATAAATAACCTACCTACAGGTGAAGATACATCAAGGTATAGTAGCTTAAATTCAAGTGGTTCAACAAGTATGGCTGCATCAATAAATGAAGCTATAGAAGCTAATGCTGAAGTGATACTCATAGATGAAGATACAAGTGCTACAAATCTATTATTCAAAGACGAAGTTATGAGTAAGATAATAACTAAAGAACCCATAAAACCTCTACATACACAGATAAGAGACTTTGTTAATAAAACAAAAATAGGTGTGGTAATAATAACAAGTGCATCTTCGTCATTCTTAGATGTAGCAGATAAGGTTATATTAGTGGAGAGCTATGTTCCAAGAGATATAACTACAGATATAAGAAGGTACATAGCTCCTAAATCAGAATTACCATATAAATTTCCAAGAAGCAGGGAATTTCATGGAATAAGAGGATTAAGAAAGATACGAGCTAAGGACTATAAGATAGTTACTGAGTATAGTGATGGTACAAGATTTGAACTAGATTTAACATATTATTCAAGAATTGTTGAAAAAGGTCAAGTAAAACTCATAGTGTGTATAGTGAAGAAGCTAGCTAATTTAGAAAGACCCATGAGCATTCCTGAGTTAATAAATTACGTAAATGAGTTGATTAGTAATAAAGGATTCTCAGCATTCATACATCCAGTACCACCAGATTTAACTACTGTAGATGGATTTGACGTAGTATGGGTTCTTAACAGGCTGTATAATGCAGTTTTTATACAGAGCAAATAGAATTATCAATTACTTAATTATTTCGATACTTAAATCTCGTTATAGATCGTTACATTCGTGATCTAATAGCTTAATTAATATTACATTTTTGCGAATAATTTATCGTGAATACTCATCGTTTCCATAATTATGAGCTGGGTTAGAAATTGCTAAAGTAATTTATTAATTAGATTCATAATTAATATAGTTAGAATTACATATTGGGAGATGCTAAATGGAGAAAGAGTATAAGAGTATTAGAGAGGAAGTGTTTGATTGGTTTGAGGAGGCTAAAGCTGATTTGAAACGTGCAATAAGGTCTCTTAATAATAACGATTATAGTCTTTCATGTTATATGTCTCAACAAGCAATAGAAAAAGCGTTAAAGGCGTTGATAATAGGTTTAAAGCATAAGAGGCCTCCTCATGTACATGACTTAGTAGTATTATATGAGTATGTTAGAGATTTATTACCATTGCCTAGAGATGTTATTGAGAAACTACCTGAAGTATCACAATACTATGTCACTGCAAGATATCCTAATGCAGGTTTACGCAGACCATCAATAAGTTTTAGTAAACTTCAAGCTGATAATGCATTAGAGGTCGCTAAATATGTCATTAGAAAAGTTGAAGAAATTCTCAGTACCAGATAAAATCATTGAAGCATTAGAGAGATTCGTAAAAGCTGTCAAAGATAGATATGATGATGCAGAAATATATCTATTCGGAAGTTATGCTAAGGGTACCTGGATAGATGATAGCGATATAGATATCATAATTATATCCAAACACTTCAATACAATGAGTCTAGAAGAGAGAATAAGAACACTTAGAATGTTAGCAAATAAGAAAATACCATTCCAAATACTTGCATATACACCTGAAGAATTCGAGGAAGTGTTGAGGAAGAGTGTCACATTACAAGATGCAAGAGAGTATTGGATTAAATTATAAGTATAAATATCTCCATTAAATATATGACCACAATATCTCACAATTTAAATCCTAGTATTTGACTAAGGCTCAGGATAGCAAATAGTCACTTCACTCCATGTAAAACCTACATAGCTTAATGATTTTGAGAATTTTAAACATACTTAGTCAGGGTTATGGGATTTGATTAGAATAGCAGTATAGCTCCACTCATGATGAAGATATCACTAATTTATATAGAGTTATTAGGTGAGGAATACTCATATAGACTCAAGTAAGTATTAATTAAATAATAAGAAATACGTTAAGGTATTGCTAGCTATAGACGATGAGAGAATTATTAGGGAAAGGTCACTTCCAATCCGACATATAAGTCATCACATAAGCTTAAGTTAGTTAAGAGTGAAATTCCTATGCTCTAATCATAATATGTTTAGATAGATATTCAGGATCATATCTGGAGGTAACATATCTATGGAGTTTAAGTCATCGAATAAGCTTACGCTTATTTATTGGCTATGCTCTCTTTGGTTTATCATATCCATAATAATTATTATTATAGTTCTTGGTGTTAATGGTAGGTTTATTCCTATGTCTATCTTTATTGGGCTCTTAGCTATTGCCCTTGGGATCTTAAATATTTGGATTCCTAGATTCTATAGAAGTATTATCCTTAGACTTGAATCTGATCATGCATATGCTAAATTCGGTGTTTGGTGAATTAAGGGAAGAGGGTTCCTTATAACTTAGTATCAGAAGTAAGACTTAGACAAGATCCATTACAGAGAAAACTTGGTTTATGCAATGTAGATACATTTACACCAGCAACTGGAGTTCAGAGGCTAGAAATAACGTATTTTCAGCTAGGATTTGATGAAGAAACAAAATAGCAGAAGAAATAAGGAGAAAGGTTGGAATATTAACAACTAGAGAGCGAAGAGTAATTGAAGAAGAGATATTGAATGAATTAAGAAGAATAAGAACTCTAGTAGAAGAATATACAAAACAGCGGAGAGAAACTGCCTTACATGAGTTATAATACTTTTCTTTATAGATTTTAAAGGATCTGATATAAATGCGATATGGAATATCGATATAACATTATGTAGTTATGAAACTTCTGGGTAGTTTATATGGCTAAAGCTCTTAGTGCTAGGATAACTGTTTTAATTGATGACTATGCTGGTTATGAAATTAGGAATCTCTATGGTCAGCATGGATTATCAATGTATATAGAATATATTGATGATGAAGGTAAGATGCATAGAATTCTCTTCGATGTAGGACAATCTGCAAAAGCCATAATTCACAATGCTCAATTACTAGGTATAGATTTATCTAAGATCGAAGCTATAATTATATCTCATAATCATTATGATCATACAGGAGGTCTTCTAGGTATATTAAAGAGAATTGACAGACGCATACCAGTTATACTACATCCAGATACTCTAAAACCGTCTATACATCTAAGTAAGTATGGTATTAGATCTGTAGGTATGCCATTCAATATTAATAAACTCGAGAAATTAGCAAACATTATACCAATTAGAGATTCAATAGAGATTTTACCAGGTATGTACTTCTTAGGTGAAATACCTCGCTACAGGGAAGACTTAGCTAATCCTATAGAGAATCTCTTCATAGTTGAAGATAATGAGTTAAAGCCTCATAGTCTTAGAGATGATACAGGTATTGCTATAGATATTGAGAATCTTGGACAAATAGTTGTTAGTGGATGTAGTCACAGCGGGATAGTGAATATAGCTAAACATAGTGAAAAAATAGTTAGAAGCAATGTACATGCAATAATTGGAGGACTACATCTAATGCAATCATCTAGGGAGAAAATAATTGAAGTAATAAAATGTCTAAAGAAAGATCTAGAAGTAAAAGAAGTTCACATAGGTCATTGTACAGGATTAAAAGCTGAGTGCTTATTCTTAGAAGCATATGGAGAGAAATTCTTTAGAATACATAGTGGATACGGTGCAGAATTCAAAGCACCGTAGTATTTTTTAATTATATCTTGAAGCATTGCATATGTGCTAAGTTAGCGTACTATATCTATTTTCTATTATATATCTTATCTCTATAAAGATTATCTATACTAAGTACTTTACAGGTAATTGCATTTGTTACGAATTATTTAATTTAAGATTTAAATTTGTAGTTGTGGTAGATATATCGAGAGGTGATTAATTTTTGACATTTGCAAGTACATCAGCTAAAAAATCTAAAGCACTTATAATATTGATACCAATAATCATTGCAGTAGTTGTTGGTGCTGTATATGTCATTTTAACTACAACAGCACCTCCTAAATATCCTTCAAGACCTATTACTTTAATAGTTCCTTGGGCAGCTGGTGGTGGTACTGATAGAACAGCTAGGATGATAGCATCATTACTTGAGAAGGAACTAGGTGTGCCTGTTGTTGTTGAAAATAGAGTAGGTGGTGGTGGTACAATAGGTCATATGGCTGCCGCTAAAGCTGCACCTGATGGATATACAGTAGGTGTAATTACATTTGAATTATCGACATTTTATTGGCTTGGAGTAGCTAATGTTACATATAAGGACTTCAAACCAGTTGTACTGTATAACAAAGATCCTGCTGCAATAATCGTTAGAGCTGATGCTCCTTGGAAAGATGTTCATGAGCTCATCGAGTATATAAAGAAACATCCCGGAGAGCTCAAGGCTTCAGGAACTGCTAGAGGTGGTGTATGGGATATAGCTAGAATAGGATGGCTTAAAGAAGCTGGTGTAGATCCATCTGCTGTTCCATGGATCCCAAGCAAAGGTGCAGCTCCATGCTTACAAGAACTACTTGCTGGTGGAGTCGATATATGTACATGTAGCTTACCTGAAGCAGGTTCACTAATTGAAGCAGGTAAGGTAAAGGCATTAGCTGTCATGGCCGATGAGAGAAATCCTGCATTTCCTGATGTACCAACACTTAAAGAACTAGGTATAGATTGGTCCTTTGGTACTTGGAGAGGTCTAGCAGTACCAAAAGATACACCTGACTATGTTGTTGAAACTCTACATAACGCTATGAAGAAAATCTTGAACTCAGATGAATGGAAAGACTTCATGGAGAAGAACGGATTTGGAATGGCCTATCTACCTCCAGATGAATTTGCTAAATTCTTAGAAAAGGACTTCAACACAGTTGGTGAATTGCTTAAGTTAGCAGGATATATAGAGAAATGACGAACATATTAAAAATATCTTTATATAATTTTATTTATTATTTATCATACATAGCATTAAGGTGAGATACTTGAATAAAGACTTTGCAACCGGTGTTAGTAGCTTTATAATAGGATTGATATTCCTATATCTATGTAAAGACTTACCACTAATTATGGAGAAACATTACCCCGGGCCAAGTTTCTTCCCACTACTCCTCACAGTGATACTAATGATATCGGGTGCTATCCTAATGTATTCAGGATTAAAGGAATTCAAACGTCTGAAAGTTGCTACACCTAGCTTAAAGAGAATTATCGAATTGATTAAGAGTGATGAAGTGAGAAATGCAGTTTTGTTCATAGTGATCACGATAATATATATTATCGCAATTCCTTACCTTGGATTTACAATAACGTCAATGCTATACATAGCATTTGTGCAGATAATTTATGGAGTTTCAATACTTAGGGCTTTTCCAGTTGCTATTGCATCTGTGTTATTTATATACATATTATTTATAGTAGTTCTCAGAGTTGTTCTTCCAGAGCCTATTCTTAGGCGATTTGCGTAAGGTGATATGATGGTAGATCTATTAGGTGCTCTACAATTAATACTTCAACCACATGTTTTATTTGCTATATTCATAGCTGAATTATTTGGTTTATTCATAGGTGCTATGCCAGGTCTAACAGCTACTATGGCAACAGCTCTACTTGTCCCTCTAACATACTTTATGGATCCTCTAACAGGCATTTCAATGATTATAGCTATGGAAGCTGTAGCTATATTTGCTGGCGATATACCAGCAGTATTACTAAGAATACCTGGTACACCAGCTTCAGCAGCTCAAACAATAGATGCTTATCACTTAGGTAGAAGGAAGCCAGTCGCTACTCTAGGAACTGACTTAGTATGTAGTGCTATAGGTGGGTTCATTGGAAGTTTAATACTTATATTTGTAGCACCTGCATTAGCTGAATTCGCAACTAACTTCTCAAGTGTTGAATACTTCTGGCTAGCTCTATGGGGATTATCAATGGCTATAGTTATATCTGCAGAAAAACCATTGAAAGGAGTTATAGGTGTTGTAATAGGATTCTTAATAGCATCAATAGGAATTGAGCCTGTCTATGGATATCCTAGATTCACATTTGGATCTATTGAACTTTTAAAAGGTGTTAGTTTTATCCCAGCTATGATAGGTCTCTTTGCAATACCTGAATTACTAAGACAAATATCGAGACCTAGAGAGAAATACATAATTAGGCTATCAATTACAGAAAAAGCATTTGAGCTTGTAAAGCAAGCCTTAAGAAAATTCAAATTAGTCATATTAAGATCAGCTTTAGTAGGAACATTCATAGGTGCATTACCTGGGGCAGGTGCTGACATAGCTGCTTGGGTATCTTACGGTATTGCGAAGAGGACTAGTAAGAAGCCTGAAGAATTCGGTAAAGGAAGTTTAGAAGGTGTTGTTGCATCTACATCAGCTAATAACGCAGCATTAAGTGGTGCGTGGATACCCGCATTAGTATTCGGTATTCCAGGTGATTCGGTTACAGCAATAGCTTTAGGAGCATTAATGGCTCATGGACTTAGACCAGGGCCAACACTGTTTGAAAAATACTCAACACTTGTAACAGCTATGTTGATGGCATTCATATTTGCAAATGCATTCTTATTATTCACAGGTTACTTATCAGTAAGACTATCAAGCAACATTTTAAGAATTCCTAGAAACATACTAGTACCAATAATAGCTACATTCTGTGTTGTAGGAGCTTATGCTGTAAATAATAGCTTATTTGATGTATGGTTAATGCTCATACTAGGTATTGCAGGTTTCTTCATGGAGAAAGTCGGTATACCAATACCATCTGTTGTTCTAGCTATAATCCTAGGTCCTCTAGTTGAATTCAACTTCATAACAACATTAATGAAATCAGAAATGAACCCAGTGGTCTTTGTTTCAAGACCAATTGCAGCAGGACTAGCTGTTCTTGTAGCAGCTACTTGGGCTATACCATTCATAAGAGCTAAAATGAGACGAAAGAAGTAACGAAAATTCTTTAATGATCCCTTAGTAAGGAACACACATTATTTAACTCTAATTATTTTATTAATCTTGGTAATTACTTTTCCTTTGTGCTAGTGTGGATATTATTCCCTTAATCATTGATCGGCTTTCTGAGAATTTTCCTAATAATGTTATTGCTCAAGCTTTCTTTGCTTCAATGATTGGTGCTATATTAACTTTTATAGGCGCTTTACCTGCTCTCTTAGGTACTAGATTAAGTGAAAGAGTCGTTGATTTAGGTATGGGTTTCTCTGCTGGAGCTATGATTGTTATATCATTCACCGGATTAATTATACCCGCAATAGAAATTAGTGACTTCAGTATTGTCGCTTTTAGCTTCATTATGGGAGTAATTATCATTGTATTAACTGATGAATTCCTTCCTCATGAACATTTAATTAAAGGTTTCGAAGGATCTAAAATTTTGAAAAAGAGATTAAGAGTTGCTTGGCTTATTGCTTTCGCTATGACAATACATAACTTACCTGAAGGAGCTGCTGTGGGTGCTGCTATTGTTAGGGATATTGAAAGCGGTGTTGTCCTAGCTATTGCTATAGGTCTTCAAAATATGCCAGAAGGATTAGCGGTTGCTTTACCATTTTCAACTATTAAGAAAAATGTTAAGACAGGTTTATTATTAGCATTATTTAGCGGCATTGTTGAACCCTTAATAGCAGTTTTAACTGCTTCACTTGTATTTGTGGCAATCTATGCATTACCATATGCACTAGCATTAGCTGCTGGAGCAATGATATACGTTGTAAGTCATGAAATCATACCTGAATCACATAGATATGGACATGAAAGACTTGCAACTCTTGGTCTCATAATAGGGTTCTTAGTAATGCTGTGGCTAGATACAACTTTCACCTAGCCTATTTGAATGAGTATAATGAAGATCATGCACTAATAAAAATATCTTTTCCCACGAAGCTATGGATTTCCACAGAGAATAGTTCATTCAGTAATACTATTTTTCTCTATAGGTAAATACTTTCAGATAATTCTATATTATTCACATGAGTTATAGTACTATGTGTATGTATGTATAAAATTCTTCTTAGTATTAAATCGATATGCTACAATTCTAACGCCAAATTTATATACGAATTTTTCGAGACCCCAACCGTTAGGTGATATCTCTGAAAAATACAATATCAATATTTATGATAATTGTGGTAGTAGTTACCATAATACCGATGTTAGATATTCATAATGGAAATGTTAATAGTTCTATAGTTAATGCTCAGGGAATTGAGTATCCACCAGGACTTAATGAAACTCAGTTTATGGTTATAGCTAGTGGTGGTTTAGATGATACTTCAAATGCTTATCCATGGTCTATAGAGGTTTTTAGAGGTAAGATCTTCATTGGAATAGGTAAAGTAGGTACAATAACACAACCATTGATAATATTCTTAATAGATCTTCTCAATCTAACACTTGATCCAGAGGCAGAAAGTGCCATTCATGGAGGATATTGGCCACCCTACATAACTGATTGGGCAAATATTACAGAGCCACCAGGTACTTGGGAAGTAATTAATTGTACTGCATATAGAATATGGAGAGATGTTAATAGAGTTGAGATATGGTTTTATGATCCAGAAGAACATAGGTGGTTCTTATCATATAAAGCAGATTTAGTTAATGTCTCAGAGCTATTCGTAAATCCACATGCATGTGATACACCTTTCGATGAGCTTAAAGGTATTTGGGTACCCATAGCTATGGGATTTAGAGCTATGAAAGTACATAATAATTGTCTTTACGTAGGTGTTGGTGGTATATCAGGAATGTTTGCAACAAAAACATATCAACCACCCCTACTACTAAGAACTTGTAACGGCTTTGATTGGGAAATAGTACCAACACCACCTGAAATGGGTATTGACACAAGAGCTATTGAATCACATAGTGGATGGATATATGTAGGATCTACTTCAAGAGGCCTACTTGGAGGAGGGCAAGCTCTCATATGGGGAGCTCCTGGTCATCCAGATTCACCAGATGACTGGATTCTCGTTGGTAATTTAACTAGAGATACAGTTCCATCAATTGGTAATAGCTTAGTTGTATCACTAAAGAGCTTCAACGGATATCTCTATGCTGGTACAAGTAACTTAAGATATGGATGTGAGATTTGGAGAAGTAGCATTCCTAATCCAATGGATCCTAAGAACGATTGGATAAAGATATTTGACTATGGTGGTGACATGATGAATTATTGGGCAGGAACAATGAAGATATACAACAATACGCTATATGTAGGAACATTACTATGGCCATTTGTATTTGGACCTAATGAGAACAGTAGACCTAGATTTATGTTAAGAGGATTTGATATATTCGAGATATATCCAAATGATACATGGGATCTTCTCGTAGGAGCATATATTCCTCGAAGGCCAGTTGATAGTTGGGTATATGATGATTACATAGATATAGTTATAAATGGAACACCAGTAACTGTTCCTATAAGAATACCTAGAAGCTATTATCCATCGGGTTTCGGTAACTTATTCAACATATATGATTGGTCTATGGAGGAGTATAATGGTATCATATATGTTGGAACTATGGACTGGAGTACATTCTTACATTTTGTCTCTACGGAAAATCTTCTCCAATTATTTGACATTAGCGAAGAGGAAATTAATGAAACTATAGAATTAGTCATTAATGACTTAAGAATTACACTTGATTATGTGAATCAAAGTGGGAAAATACCTGAGGAATACATAAGCATAATATCAGATCTAATCGATGAACTCGAAAGAATAGCTAAAGAAGAAAATCTAATACAGAAATTTGAAGATCTTAAGGAACTATTCTTACAATACTTTGGAGGAGCTGATTTATGGAAATCAGAGAATGGTATTATATGGATACCTGTAACATTGAATGGCTTCAATAACTCATATAACTATGGTATAAGAGTTATGAAAGTAGGTCCAGGATCTGCTGAAAAATTATATGTAGGTATGGCCAATCCATTCAATGGTTTGGGAGTACTTAGAGCACCTGAAGCACCACCAGTAATAGGTGGTTCTATAGAAATAAGACAGCATAAGGAAAGATACAATGAAATACATACAGTATTGCCTATAGCATTATTAGTATCAATTACAGTAGTGAGTATATTCTTGAAGAGAAAGCAAAGAGGACTACTCTAAATAATAGTTTTTTAT
>Ga0180301_10000523_pt1 | contig 29553 bp, 30 predicted proteins | sample GuaBasSediGuay16_FD_121797 | JGI IMG/M metagenome (GOLD analysis project Ga0180301, IMG submission 121797) | Subseafloor sediment microbial communities from Guaymas Basin, Gulf of California, Mexico - Guay16, Core 4569-2, 12-15 cm | ecosystem: Environmental > Aquatic > Marine > Hydrothermal... | reverse complement strand
GTATATAAATTATAAAAAAATATAAATTATGAAAAAAACGCAATTTTCTCGATTAATGAGCATTGAAGAGTTAGCTGATTATTTAGGGTTAAAGAAACAGACCATTTATAACTGGTTGCACCAGAAAAAGATTTCTGGTATCAAAATAGGAAAGGTTTGGCGTTTTGACCGCCGGGAAATAGAAAAATGGCTTAGAGATTGTAGCAAGAACAAATGAGCAAAGAGATTTTGGGAATATATATAGGGGAAACCTTTGCTGCTGCCGTGAGATTATCGGGTAAGAGGATTGTTAGTTTTGCTAAATGCAATGTGTCTTCTCTTGAGGAAGATATAGAGGGGGGAATTATTAAGCGGGATGTCTTGTGGGAGGCATTGATAAATAAGGTTTTAAGGGAAGTGCAGGGAAATGCAACTGAAGCTTTTGTCTCTCTTGAGGATAAGGAATTTATTTACCGTTGTTTTGACATGCCTTTAATGAATAAGAGAGAAATAGAATCTGCAGTGAAATATGAAATAGAGAAATATATCCCTTTTAAGATAGAGGAGTTAAGCTGGGGTTATGATTACACAAAGATTGCCAAAGAGAAGAAAATAAACTTATCTTTTGTGGGAATAAAGAAAATTGTCCTGGAGAGGTACTTTTCTCTATTCAGAGGAACAAACATAAGAATATTAAGTATGGAACCCGTAGCCTTGGGGTTGATGAGAGTAATTAGCTTCTTTAAATTTGGAAGAAAAAAGGCTAATTTTATTCTCCTTGATTTTTCCCCCGCGGCTTCTTATATCACTTTTTTCTACAATAATCTTCCTATATTCAACAGGTTATTGGGAAGTTACGATGAGAAAGACGAGAATACTGTAGCAAGAATGATAGATGAAGTTAGAATTTCTGTTCAGTATTTCAGGAGGGAGTTTAAGAACTATGCTTTAAATAAGTTGTTTATCGTTGGGGGCAGCGAGATGAAAGAGATGTTGTCGTCTGTAAAGAAAGAAATAGATGTTGATTCGGATGTTATCATTACCGATAAGATACTAAACATAAAAGGAGCAGGGATAGAGCATCTTAAAGCCTATGGGACTGCTACTTCGTCTTTTATTCCTTCTAAGTTTAAGCCATCTTTTGTAATCAGAGAAGAAGGACGAGGTAAGAAAGATATTGCAGTTACGGCACCAAACATTAATTATGTGTATTTGGGAGGGATAATGTTGATTGGTGTGGTGGGGTGTATTTTCTTTTATTCTGTATTAAGTAATAAGCTTTCCCTAAAGTCTTATGAGGTTAGGAAAGAGATTGAAAAAATGGATTTTCCGCCAGAGGTAAAAGAAAAGAGTATAGATGAGCTTAAGAAGGATATGGATGAGAAGGAGAACAAATTGGACCAGCTAAAGAGTACTCTGGGAAAGATTAAGAAAATAGGACCTCTCTTACAATCTATTCCTGAGGTTATCCCTCGGGGCATGTGGTTTTCAAGTTTTTCCTTTGAAAATAATGGGGAGCTTATGAAGTTATCAATTGCAGGGTATATATTTTTAGATTCCAAAGCAGAAGAAGCAAAGACCCTTGACGATTTTATTTTTTCTCTTAAAAAGAATAAAGAAATCAGTTCGTATTTTTCTAAAGTGAATATTATTTCTATTAGCAGAGAGGATGTGAGAGGGTACGATTGTCTTAAGTTTTCCATTACATTAGAGTAAGATGACTGGATTATTGAGATATATTAACATAATCATAGGTATATTTATTGTTCTCGTTTTCTTGCTCGTAGTAAAAGCAATTAATAATGATTATAGGAAAAAATACTCAGCGTTGGAGAAGAAATTGGCAGATATGGAAAAGAAAGGGGAATATGTTGCAAAATTACCCCATTTAGATAAACAGATTAAGAATTTGAGGGATAAAATATTTAAAGGCAACATCATTAATTTTAAAAATATTGTAGAAAAAGAAGCACTTGCTAGGAATATTGACATTGATTCTTTTACCCCCAGAGAGAAAGAAACATATGGGGGATATAGGAAAGTAGAGTTTGTTTTACAACTCAATTCAGACTATAATTCTTTTAAGGAATTTGTTTGTAGTTTGGAATCGTTGGGCTGCGTAGAGGTAAAAACAATAAGAAGAAGCAGAGAGGGTAATAATTACTATTTGGATATGATAGCGTTCTTAGAAGAATGATTATGATGGGGAAAGTAGTTTTTGTTCTTGTGTGTATGGTAGCATTTAGCTGTAAAGCGTGGCCTAAAGATACTCCTAAAAAGGATCCTTTCGTGCCCCCTTTTGTGAGAGCAGAAGAAAGTAATAGGTCTTCTCTTTCTTCTGCTAGAAAAGTAGAGGTGCCTCGTGCAGATTTGGAGATAGAAGTACAAGGTATCATTATGGGTAGTAAGTTTAAACAAGCAATAATTGATGATGAGCTATATAAGGAAGGGGATACTCTTAAAAATATAGATGCAAGGATAGTAAAAATAGAGAAAGGCATAGTTTCTATTATGTTTGAAGGGGTGTTGTATGAGAAGGTTGTGGAAAATATAGAGATTATTAAGGAGGTAAAAGAATGAGATACGTTATATTATTATTAATATTTATATTTTTGTCTCCTTTAGGATTTTGTTTAGATTATGAGATTGATAACATTTATGGAGAATATCTTATTGCAGGTACAAAAAATAACATTTCTATGGATTTAAAGGATGCTTCTTTAATTGAAGTCTTAAAAGCTCTTTCAGAACAAAGCGGACTTAACTTTGTGTCTACTGATGCAGTTCGCGATAGAAGGATTACTCTTTATTTTGATAATGTTCCTTTAAAAGATGCTATGAATATTATTTTTGAAGCTAATGGGTTAAGTTATGATTACTTTCCCAAGGCAAAGATTTTTGTTGTGAAAGAAATGGGCAAACCAGATGTTGAGTTGAAAACAAAAGTTTATACTTTAAAATATGTAAGATTGTCTTCCTCTCGTTTTCAACAGGAAGTTGATAATTTATTAGCTTCTGAAGAGGAGGGAGGTGGTTCTGATTCCGGGAGTGCAGAAAGTGAAGACATAAAAAGTGTTGTAGAGGGTGTTTTAAGTGATAATGGCAGAGTGGCAGAAGACATTTATACTAATTCTTTAGTGGTTGTAGATATCCCATCCCAGTTTCCTATAATAGATAAGGTTATTAGTCAGTTAGATAGGCCGCAGCCAAAAGTAATGATTGAGGTTGAAATGTTAGATGTTTCAAAGAGCTTGATAGACCAGTTAGGTATAGACTATGCGAATGGAATTACTTTTACTTTTACAGGAGGGTCTTATAGTACCTCGTTCCCTTTCAGCAAGGATTTCTGGAGAGCCCATTCTGCTGGTTCAGAAGATGGCGTTGCGTATGAGGCTACTCCTTCTACTATGAACCTTAATTCTTTAACAGCAATGCTTAAGTTTTTTTCTAAAGATACCTCCACGCGGTTTCTCGCACGGCCCAGGATTTTAACGTTGTCTAATGAAACAGCCGAGGTCAACTTAACTACCAATGCTGCTGTTGGGGTTACTACCACTACTACTGAGGAAGGTACGACCCAGGAAGTAGAAAGGATGGATATTGGTACAAAATTGCGGGTTACACCCTATGTTAATCTTATTACAAGAGAAATTACTATGGTAGTAAAGGTGTATAATAGAGAAGCGAAGGATAGTGGATTGAGCGTAGCAGGGTTAACTACAGGCAACTTGAAAGACCCTGAGGAGAGAGGCACAAAATCAGTAGTCCGCCTTAAGGATGGAGAGACTCTTCTTATTGGAGGGTTGATTAGGAAGGAGGAAACAAATACTCTTGAAAAAGTTCCTTTTTTGGGAGATTTGCCTTTGGTAGGTTCTATGTTTAGGTATAAGAATAAAAACAATGATGAGAGAGAGTTGCTTGTGTTTTTGACGCCTCATATTGTTTATGATTCAGGGGGAGCAATCTCTTTATCTAAATTAGACAAACCCAGGGAACAGAATTTTTATTCCCGCCATAACACAATTAGCAAGGCTTTGGATAGCTTCTCTAAGAGGTAGTATTATGCTAGTTCACAAAAAGTTAGGTGAAATTCTTCTTTCTGAAGGGATGGTTACTAAAGAGCAGATTGAAGAGGCGGTTTCTCTTCAAAAAAAAGAGGGGGGGCGTCTTGGAGAATTATTAATTAAATTGGGTTATATAGATGAAGAGCAAATAGCGTATGCTTTAAGCAAACAGTTATCCATACCTCATATCAGCTTATCTTCGGGGAGATTGAAGCCCGATGACGACCCAGAGCTAAAAAATATTATCCCTTATGAATTTGCTATAAGAAATCTCGTTTTACCATTATCGCGCAACTTGGGCGTGATTACGGTTGCTATTTTTGACCCTCTTGATTTGATACTTCTAGATAATCTAAAAAAATTGACAGGTTATGAAGTTAACCCTGTTATTAGCACAAAAAGTGATATTGTAAGTGCAATTGAGAATTTTTATGGTAAAGAAAAAGCTTTTCAGAAAGCGATAGAAGATTCTTATAAGAAGACAGATGACGCTCAGATTGTAGAGGATACCTCAAGTATCGAGCTTAGTCTAGATAAACTTATTGCTAAGACAGAAGAGGCACCTGTAGTTAAACTGGTTGATTTAATTATAAGACAGGCGATAGAGGAGAATGCCTCTGATATTCATATTGAGCCTCAACGTGATAAATTAAGCTTAAGATATAGGGTTGATGGTGTGCTTTACGAAGTACCTCCTCCTTCTCGATCCCTTCAGCTAGCTTTAATATCCAGAATAAAGATTCTTTCTAAGATGAATATTGCCGAGAAACGTCTTCCTCAGGATGGGGGGTTTATGGTAAAAATAAAGGAAAGACTCATTGATTTGCGGGTTTCAACAATTCCTACAATTTATGGAGAAAAAGTAGTTATAAGGATACTTGACAAATCAAGAGTTCCTTTAGCATTAGAAAAATTGGGGTTTTTGCCTCAGGAGTTAGAGCTTATTAAGAAAGGAATATCTTTTTCTTATGGGCTGGTTTTTCTTACCGGCCCTACAGGTAGCGGAAAATCCACCACTCTATATGCTGCTTTAAATGAACTTAATGATAACTCGCGGAATATTATTACCATTGAAGATCCTGTGGAGTATCGTCTTGATGGAATCAATCAGGTTCAGGTAAAGCCAGAGATAGGGCTTACCTTTGGTAATGTTTTGAGAAGTTTCTTGCGTCAGGATCCTGATATAATTCTTGTAGGAGAAGTAAGAGATTTAGAGACTGCTGAGATGTGTGTAAGAGCAGCTCTTACCGGTCACCTTGTCCTTTCCACCCTTCACACTAACAATGCCAGCGGATCAATTGTTAGGCTGGTAGATATGGGTATACCTAATTATCTTGTTGCCTCCTCCTTACGCTTAATAGTGGCCCAGAGATTAGTGAGAAAGTTATGTCCTTCTTGTAAGGAACCTTATGAGGCCAAAAGCATACAACTACCTTCGGATGTTGTCTTAAATACTTCTTTGATATACAAAGCCAAAGGATGTAAACAGTGCAATTTTGTAGGATTTAAGGGGAGAACGGTTATAGCAGAGGTTATTTTGGTTGATGAGGAAGTTAGGGATGCGGTATATAGGAATTTTAACCCCAACCAGATATTAGAAGTTGCCAAAAGGAAAGGGACGCTGACCTTGCTGGAGAGTGGTCTTAGAAGGGTTGAGGAAGGGTTAACTTCTTTAGAAGAAGTTTTGTCAATTGCCGTCTATTAATTTAAAACAATAAAGATGGCTCTGTACAGATATACTGCTAAAGCAAAAGATGGTAGGACTATAAAAGAAGTTGTCGATGTCGGAACCAGAGAAGAACTGATAAATAACCTTAGAGCAAAAGATTTGTTTGTTCTTTCTATCGTTGATTTGGAGAAAGAAAAAACCGAAGGTTTGACAGGAAAGTTCGCTCTTTTTAAAAAAAACAGAAAACACGGTGGAATAAAAGCTTCAGATATGTGTTATCTTGCCCGCAATCTTTCTATTACTCTTTCCTCAGGAGTTCCCCTTTTAAGGAGTTTAGAGATTATCAGCTTACAAGTAGAAAGTTTGGGTCTTTCTCGTATCTTGGATAATATAAAAGAGGATATAAGAAAAGGGCTATCCTTAAGCGAATCCATAGAAAAGTATCCCCGTGTTTTTTCTTCTCTTTGGAAAGGAATTGTAGAGGTGGGAGAAGCTTCGGGTAATCTTCCCTTTGTTTTAGATAAACTGGCGAACTATTTAGAAAAGAGGATAGAATTTGAAAGAAAAATTAAAAGTGCCCTTATCTATCCTACGATAGTGTGTGGTTTTGGTTTTATTGCTGTTACTATATTTTTTAAGTTCGTTCTTCCAAGATTTACTTCTATTTTTGAACAGTTCGATATAGAGTTGCCTTTTCTTACTAAGATTCTTGTGAATATAAGCAATTTCTTTAACCACTATTTCCTTATTATAATAGGGGTTTTAATAGTTTTTATTGTTGCGTTTTTCCAGTTAAAAAAAAGGAGGTTTGGTAAAAAGTTTATTGATAGGATTAACCTAATATTGCCTTTAATTAGTGATTTTATTTACCTTGTAAGTGCAGAAAGATTTGCTTCTACAATGTATATACTTCTTGAAAGCGGTGTGCCCATTATTTATACGTTAGAGGTCATTGGTAAGAGTATTGGCAATGTAATATTAGAGAATGCAATTTTTATTATTAGGGATAACGTTAAGAAAGGAAGAAATCTTTCGCAGGAGATTGCTAGAGTAGGAATCTTTCCTCCTTTGGTCTCAGAGATAGCAAAAATTGGAGAAGAAACCGGGAACATGCCGGAGATGTTCAGAAAATTGTCTGAGCATTACCGTAAGGAGCTTGACACCAAGATGGAACGCATTATAGCTCTTTTTGAACCTTTGATAATAATGCTTTTAGGAATAGGGATTGGGACAATTGTTATTGCACTCTTTCTTCCTATTTTTAAGTTATCAACTTTAGGCGCTTAGTAATCTGAAACCTTCCTTTATAATTTCATTCAGAGATATGAGTGGTTAGTGGATAGAGATAGTTTTTATCTTTTCTTGCATATTTGGACAGAACAAGGACTGAGAGTTAACAGCAAAGAGTTCGATTGGCAGTGGGCTATGAGCGTTGAGTTTCTTAACGAAATCAATGTATTCTTTTAAAGTTTGCCTATCATAATAAGTGCACCAGTCACAAAAAATATAGCCGAACTTATATAACGAACGAAACGAGGGTTGAGGAGGCGATTTAAGAAGCCACCTGCAAATAAAGCTATAAGGGTAGATATAAAAAAGGCGGTCATTGCCCCAAAAAATATAGCAGGCTTACTCTTGTTTTTTAATGAAAGGGAAACAACCGCTATCTCCGTCTTGTCGAAGATTTCTGCAAGAAATATTAATGCGAAAGTATTAAGGAATAGTTTTAATTCCACGTTTACCCCCTTTCTTTCTGTGTTCAATATAATTGCATATATGCAATACTGCTGCTGGTGTTACCCCGCTTATTTTTAATGCTTCGTCTAAATCTTTAGGTTTGAATTTAGATAATTTATCTTTAATTTCTTTTGATAGAGAGGGAATAAGATTAAAATTTATATCAGCAGGTATTCTAATTTTTTTAAAATTATCAAAAATCTTTAATGATTGTTCCTCTCTCTTAAGAAACCCTTCGTATTTTATTAAAATTTCCACTTCTCTCTCTGTCAGACTGTCTTTTAAGGGCTGGCTCATGTACCTGACAAAGTCTTTATATGATGTGTTTGGCATCTTAATAACATCATAAAGTGTAGTCTTTCTTCCTTTAAATAGAATTTTAGTAGCTCTAAGTTTTTGTATCTCCTTATTTATCTGTTCCATTCTCTTTATTATGATTTCATAGGCCTCTTTGCTTATTAACCCCAAAGTGTATGCATACTTACCGAGGCGTAAGTCAGCATTTGATTCACGTATAGACAGTCTTAGCTCTGAACGAGAAGTAAACATTCTGTAAGGTTCATCGGTTCCTTTGGTAACTAAGTCATCTATCAATACACCTATAAAGGAAGTGTTTCTGCTAAGAACGAAGGGTTTTTCTTTTTTGGCTTTTAGAGCAGCATTAATGCCGGCAATGATTCCTTGAGCAGCTGCTTCTTCGTATCCTGTTGTGCCATTAACTTGGCCAGCAAAAAAAAGACCTTCTACTATTTTTGATTCTAAGGTATGGTAGAGCTGTTGACTGTCAATCAGTCCATGCTCTATGCCATATCCTGGCCTCAGGATCTTAGCCTTTTCTAAGCCTTCAATCGTGTGTATAAATTTAGTCTGAACGTCGAAGGGTAGAGAAGTAGATATACCATTGGGATAAATTTCTATTGATTGCCATCCTTCTGGTTCGATAAAAATCTGATGCCTGTCTTTATTATAGAACTTAACAACCTTATCTTCTAAGGAAGGGCAATACCTTACTCCTTGGGCTTTTATCTTTCCCGTATAGAGAGGAGAACGGTCCATATTATTTATGATTATTTTATGTGTCCGTTTGTTAGTGTATGTGATAAAACAACTAAGTTGGCAAGAAGGTACAGAGGCATTAGAGAAAGAGAAAGGTTGCACATCGTATTCTGGAGGTTGCTCTATCATTTTGGAGAAATCAATAGTTCTTTTATCAAGACGCGCGCATGTTCCTGTCTTAAAATGTTTTACTTTGAATCCTAATTTCTTAATGCTTTCGAATAAGCTGTCGCTCGAAGGTTCATAAAGGCGTCCTCCGGGAAAGCTTTTAAGCCCAATGTGAATTCTGCTCCTTAGAAAAGTTCCTGCACATATAATTACTGCTTTTGATGTAAAAATTTCCCCAAAGTTAGTTTCTATGCCGATTACATGTTTACCTTTAGTAAGAATTTTGGCTACTTTTGCTTCTAAAATATCTATGTTCCTTTCTTTTTCTAAGAGATCCCTTGCTATTTTTGGATAGAGAAATCTATCTACTTGTGCCCGTGTTGCCCAGACAGCCTTGCCTTTACTTTTATTAAGGCGGCGGTAACTCACAGCACACCTATCAGCAATTTTAGCAATAAGTCCTCCCAGGGCATCAACTTCTTTCACCAGGTGGCCTTTAGATACCCCTCCTATAGCTGGGTTACAAGAGAGTTTTCCTATTGCGTCAATATCTAAGGTAACTAAGAGGACTCTTATTCCTAGTTTTGCTGCAGAAAAGCTTGCCTCTATGCCTGCATGGCCTCCACCAACAACAATAACGTCATATTTCATAATTATTAAGTAGTATATATACTCTATTTTAATGGCATAATGTTAAACAAAACTTCCTGTGGAAATAGTTATTATTATCATCCAAGAAATTATTTTTCTCTATGATATACTTCTTGCTTATTATATCTTAATTTTATTTTCTTTTAGTTTCATTCTCTTCCATATTCAGATAGTTGCCTATGTAAGAGGCAAATCTATCTGTAGCACCATAGGGAGAGAGTCTTTCCTGGATTTTCTTGAGTTTATTTGATATTTCTTGATAACAAGAATCGTTGTTTAGATAGTAAAGTATCCGTTTAGAAATATGGGAAGGGGTAGCTTTATTCTGTAGAAGCTCATCAACAATTTTCTCCTGGGCAAGAATATTTACCATACCAGCAAATTCTGTTTTTACTATCCGTTTTAAAATTTGCCAGCTTATAGGGTTCAACTTGTATATAATTATATAAGGCACCCCCATAATAGCAATCTCGATAGTGGCGGTTCCTGAAGAGGTGACAATAAATTTTGATTCTCCAATTGCCCTATAAGAATGTGGCTCTAAAGGCATTCTTGAATACCTATGATAGAATGTTTCCGTAATATTTTCTGTCTTAATAATACGGTAGCTATAACCAGAAATTTCTTTCTTTAGTATTTCTTTTGTTTTTTCCATTACAGGAAGGTGATGTTTTATCTCATTTTTTCTTGAGCCGGGCATAAAAGAGATTATATTCTTCTTAACCGGTATGTCGTGGTTTTTTATTATTTCAAGAAGAGGATGGCCGAAATACAAAGCATCTATGCCCTTTTGTTTATAAAATTCCTTTTCAAAATGAAAGATTACTATCATTTTATCTACATATTGTTTTATAATTTCTACTCTTTTTGTCCGCCATGCCCACAGTTGAGGGCTTACATAGTAAAACACAGGGATGCGGCGGTTAATCTTTTTTGCAAGGCGAAGATTAAAGTCGGGGAAGTCAATAAGAATTATAAGGTGTGGTTTTATTCTTTGTATTTCTCTGTAAGCTTGGTTGAGTATATGGATGAGATTTTTTAATGAAAAGATAACTTCATAGATTCCTGAGACAGAGTGAGAGATAAGATTTACGAGCTGTAAGGAATACTGTGCAAGGCATGATCCTCCAAAAGAGTATATTTCTAGATTGCCATATTTATCCTTCAATTTCTTGCATAAGTATCCTCCGTAGAGATCCCCGGATTTATCACCTGCAACGATAAATATTTTTTTCATTATTTTAGGCCAGTGATTTCTGAATCTTTAGTGACAGCGACAGTGCATTTTTTGCTTTTTCAGCATAACTTAAGGTAAAATGTTTCTCTTTGATAAGTCTTATAAACTCACGGATTTCTTTCTCCAGAGGCTCCTCTTTATTTACAGGAAGAATGGAAGAAATAATTCTTTTCTTAATCTTCTGGTAGATTTCTACTTTTTGTTGGGCATAATCTAAAGATATATAGCAATTTCTCATAAAAATTCTTATTTTTCTTTCCTTTTTTCGAGATATCCGGGAAGAAGTAATATTGGCAACGCATCCTTTCTTAAAGATAATACGTGCATTAGCAATATCTTCGGTAGGAGACAGCACTTTTACTCCTTTTGCTTCAACTTTCTTTATCTTATCCTTAACCAGGTCTAGAATAATATCAAGGTCATGAATCATTAAATCTAAGACCACGCTTATATCTAAAGACCGATGCGGGTAGGGGCTTAAGCGGTGACATTCAATAAATTTAGGACTTTTTACTATTTCCTTTATTGCTATATAGGCATTATTATACCGCTCTACATGGCCAGCAAAAAGAAGAGTTTTATGCCGTCTCGAGAGCATAATAAGTTTTTGTGCCTCCTTTATAGTAGCGGTAAGCGGCTTTTCTACTAAAACAGGAATGTTGGATTTTAAAAAGAAAGAAGCAATCTTATAATGCAGTAGAGTGGGTGTAGCGATGCTTACAAGGTCAACTTTGCCTGCCAAGCTTCTATAATCTTTATAAAACTCTTCCGGGAACTCATTCTTTATTTTTGTATTTGTATCTACCAGATATATCTTACCTATCTCTTTGAGCTGTTTATAGATACGATAGTGAATCTTTCCCATGTTGCCTAAACCTATAACACCTACGTTAAATTTCATACAACAATATTATCAAATACCTTGTTAAAAGTCAATCAATGTGGTAAAATCCTCACTATCTCTGACTATTTTCATAGTGGTAACTTGTAGCCTAAAGATAAGTTTTATGAAAGATTATTTTAAATTATTAAAATTCGTCAAACCTCATATAGGTATACTTATAGCCGCTTCTTTTTGTATGCTCATTTCCGCTGTCTTTAGTGGCGTATCTTTGGGTATGATTGTGCCTCTAAGCGACAGAGTGTTGACCGATAAAAAGATAATTATACCTGCCAACGTTCCTCCTTTTGTTGAGCATATTATTAATAAACTCAACAGCTTAGAACCACTTTATGTATTGAAAATGATGGCAATCTTTATGATTATTCTGTTTTTTCTTAAGGGTGTATTTTTCTTTTTGCAGAACTATCTTATGAATATCGTAGGGCAGCGGTGCGTTAGAGATGTAAGAAATTCTCTTTATAAGAAATTTCAAGAATTGTCTTTGGATTTTTATAGTAGAAAAAGGGCAGGAGAGCTAATCTCACGTATAACCAATGATGTTGGTCTTATAACACAAGCTATAAGCTATGGCTTGACTGATTTGATTTACCAGTCGATGCAGATAATACTTTTTACATTTCTTGTATTCTATATATACTGGAAAATGGCGCTGATTTCTTTTATAGTTTTCCCATTGATTGTTTTTCCTGTGGTTCGTCTGGGAAAAAGAATTAAGAAGTTCTCTGTTTATACTCAAAGAAAGATGGCAGATCTTAATTCTCATTTAGCAGAGACAATTCAGGGGGTGTATGCAGTAAAAGTTTTTGGGCGCGAGGAGTATGAATATAATCGTTTTAAAGAGGTAAACCAGCACTATTACAAATTTATTTTAAAGTCGATTAAAAGAATGATAGTGCTTTCTCCCTTAACAGAATTTATTGGTGCATTAGGAGCGATAGTGATTCTTCTTGCAGCAGGAAGAGATGTTATAGAGGGGAGGATTTCTTTTGGTGTCTTTGGATTATTTTTGGGTTCCCTTATGTCAATGATAAGACCTTTTAAGAAACTATCAGGTGTCTATTCAATAAATCAACAAGCCTTAGCTGCTTCAAAGAGGATATATGAAATTCTCGAAGAGAAGCCTACTATAACTGAACACAAGAACGCAGTAGTTAAAAATGATTTTGTAAGAGATATAGTTTTTGAGAATGTATGGTTTAAATACGATAAAGGAGAAGATTTTGTGCTGAACAATATAAATCTTAAAGTTAATAAGAAAGAGGTCTTAGCTATAGTGGGGCATTCCGGAGCAGGTAAGTCTACTTTGGTTAGTCTTGTTCCTAGATTATACGATCCTGTAAGAGGGAGAATTTTAATTGATGGGATAGACCTAAGAGATATCACTTTAAAATCTCTTAGAGGTATGATTTCTGTTGTTTCTCAGGAGATGGTAATTTTTAATAGCAGTGTGAAGGATAATATTGCTTATGGAAAAGAGAATGCTTCTTTTGAAGAAATAGTTGTTGCCGCAAAGCAGGCTTTTGCTTATGATTTTATACAGAAACTCCCTTCGGGTTTTGACACTGTAGTTGGAGACAGGGGTTTTAGGCTCTCGGGAGGAGAAAAGCAAAGAATAGCAATTGCCCGTGCTTTTTTAAAGAATTCTCCAATTCTTATTTTAGACGAAGCTACAAGTCACTTAGACTCTGAATCAGAACGTCTTATCCAGGAAGCTTTTTATCGCCTTATACAGGGTAAGACGGTTTTTGTTATAGCCCATCGTCTTTCTACTGTTCAGCATGCTACAAGAATAGTAGTAATGGATAAAGGAAAGATTGTAGAGGAAGGCACTCACGACGAGCTATTTAAGCTGGGAAAGGTATACAAGAGGCTTTATCAGCTGCAGTTTAATGTTTAGGGTATTATAAAAATAATTTGTTGAAAGTGTAGAGAGTTGTGGTATACTTTTATTTCCAAAAGAAAGGCCAGTTTATATTGTTAAGAAAGAAGATTTAACCACATTATCAACAATGGTAGGTTAAAAGAAGGAGGGTTATGGCTTTAGCTGGTATTGTGAGAGATTTGCTAGAAAATGGGGTACATTTTGGGCATTTAAGTAAACACTGGAATCCCAAGATGAAACAGTTTATCTTTGGCAAAAAGAAGAATATATATATTATTGATTTGGAGAAAACTGCCCAAAAGATAGAGGAGGCTAAAGATTTTGTAAAGAAAGTTGCTTCTGGCGGGGGAAAAATTCTGTTTGTAGCCACGAAGAAACAGCTTAAGGATGTAGTTGAGAAGCTTGCGTTATCCTGTGATATGCCTTATATTGTAGAAAGATGGATAGGAGGTTTTCTTACAAACTTTTCTACCATCAAGACAAGAATTAACAAATATATTGAACTTAAAGAGGCTCAGGAGAAGGGGGGGGTTGGAAAGATATCCAATAAAGAGATGTTAAGGATTAAGAGGGAGCTTGAGAAGATGGAAAAGAATTACCGCGGGGTAGTGTCTTTAGAACGATTACCAGAGTGTATATACATTGTTGACCCTAAGAGGGAAGTGGCGGCTGTAAGAGAGGCGCGAAAACTCAATATTCCTATAGTAGCTCTTATTGATACTGATTCCGACCCTGAGGTTATAGATTATCCTATTCCCGGCAATGACGATGCTATAAAGTCAGTTAATTACATAACAAGTTGTATTGTAGAGGCTATAATAGAGGGGAGAGAAGGTAAAACTACGATGGCAGAAGATAAAGATGGTGTTGAAGAAAGTAGTGATGAAGAGAAGACAGGACAGAATTCTAGTGAATCAACGTAAGGAGGAGAGATGACAGAGCTGGAGAAGATTAAGAAGTTAAGGGAAATAACCTCTGTGGGGATAGTAGATTGCAAGAAAGCCTTGCAGGAAAGTAAAGGAGATTTTGATGGTGCGCTCGATTTGCTTAAGAAAAAAGGTATTGAGGTAACAGAGAAGAAAAAGGGACGCAAAACAAGCCAGGGATTGATAGATTCCTATATACATTTTGGAGGAAATCTTGGTGTGCTTGTAGAGGTTAATTGTGAGACGGATTTTGTTGCTCGTACGGATGTTTTTAAGTCTTTTGTTAAAGATGTAGCGATACAAATTGCTGCCAGTAATCCGAAGTACGTTTCGCGAGACGACGTCCCTAAAGAGGAACTTACTGAAGTTTCTGATATTGATGAATACGTAAAGGAGAATTGTCTTTTAGAACAGGTTTTTGTCAAAGATAACTCCAAAACGGTTGGTGAGTATCTAAGAGAGATTGTTTCTCAGACAGGGGAAAACGTTGTAATAAAAAGATTTGTGAGATTCTCTCTGGATGATGCAGTCTAAATACAAACGCGTAGTTCTTAAATTAAGTGGAGAGGCTTTCCTGGGCAAAGAGCCTCATGGCATAGATACTTCTGTGTGTGCGCACCTGGCGAAGCAGATTAAGGAAGTGGTTGCACTTAAGGTTGAAGTTGCTATTGTTGTAGGCGGGGGGAATATTTTTCGAGGAGCTTCGCGTTCGCGTGAATTTGAGATGGAAAGAACTGTTGCTGATTATATGGGTATGCTTGCTACTGTATTAAATGGGTTGGCGCTTCAGAATGCCCTTGAAAACAAAGGAGTTCCCACAAGAGTAATGACAGCTATCCAGATGCACCAGATAGCAGAGCCGTATATAAGGAGAAGAGCAATACGGCATTTAGAGAAAAAGCGTGTAGTTATATTTGTTGCAGGTACGGGTAATCCTTATTTTACCACTGATACAACAGCTGCCTTAAGAAGTATCGAGATAAATGCTGATGTTTTGTTGAAAGCCACAAAGGTAGAAGGGATATACTCCCAGGACCCTCTTAAAAGTAAGAAAGCGAAGATGTTTAAGAGGCTCAGCTACATGGATATTATTAAAAAAGAGCTTAAGATTATGGATTCCACTGCCGTCACATTATGCATGGAGAATAGGCTGCCTATAATTGTGTTCAATTTTATGAATAAAGATAACCTTAAGAAAATTATCCTAGGTAAACGGATAGGAACAATTGTTAGGTAGGAGGGGTGATGGTTGTAAAAAGTTTTCTTAAAGATATCGAGGCATCAATGAAAAAAGCTATAGAGGCGACAAAGAGAGAATTTGGAGAGTTGCGGTCTGGCAGAGCCAATCCTAAAATGGTTGAAGGAATCAGAGCTAACTACTACGGTACCCCCACACTTATTAAAGACATTTCTACTATAAGTGTTCCTGAAGCAAGGCTTTTGGTTATTAATCCTTGGGATCCTAATGCTATCAAGGAGATAGAGAAGGCTATCTTGCAGTCTGATTTAGGTATAACTCCTATAGTTGATGGTAAGATAATTCGGCTTGTAGTGCCTCCTCTTTCAGAAGAAAGAAGGCTTGAGCTTATAAAGTTAGTAAAGAAGATTGCCGAAGAAGGCAAGATATCCATAAGAACCATAAGAAGAGATGCTAAAGAGGCAATAAGAAAAATGGAAAAGGACAAAAAGATTTCAGAAGATGATAGATACAGAGGGGAAGAGGAGCTGCAGAAGCTTACCGATAAATATATTAAGGAAATAGACCATATTCTTGAAGAGAAAGAGAAGGAATTAAGAGAATTCTAAGAGCCGCTAGCTCATCAGGTAGAGCACCGGCCTTTTAAGCCGGGAGTGCCGAGTTCGAGCCTCGGGCGGCTCAGGTTCAATAATATTTAGCGTGGTTAAAGATTGTTGTTGTAGAAGAAATTTTGTTCATTGAGAAAAACAAAGAATTCCGAGAGTAATCTTTTAGTATACGTATTAACAGATTAAGGATAGCGGTCATCCTGATAGATGTTTTTTTGCTGATTGGTGGTCACAATAATGGCGACGGCATAATTTGTTGAATGTGGCCGCCGCGGTGGCGGAACTGGCAGACGCGCATGGCTTAGGACCATGTCCCTGAAGGGGTGGGAGTTCAATTCTCCCCCGCGGCATATAGAAAAAGGAATATATAAATACAGGCTTCTGGGGAGGCGGGTAATCTAAGAGAGATATTAAAAGAGCTTATAACTGTCTTAATGGGAAAATTTCTTTGAAAACTTCTAAGACGCAACTTTTAAGGAAAAAGTTTTAAGTATTATTTTAGAATAAAGTATCTAGAAGTATCTAAAGGAAGGATTTTATGACATTATATTTGCGAGGGTAGCTCAACTGGAAGAGCACCACGTTGCCAACGTGGTGGTTGCGGGTTCAAGCCCCGTCCCTCGCTTTTAGACTTACAGCATTAACCTCTGTGTTATAAATGCTACATTCCTAAGAAATTATAACTTCGAATATCTATATTTACGAAAGAACAATTTGAATTTAATATAGATAGTAAAGGGAAGAAATGTTTTTTGCTATACATCGCCGTTTGGAATGTAAATTGTACAATACGGGGAAGGAGTAAGGATGGTAGATGAGTTTATAGAGGGTTTGTGCATTGATGATGTGTTCTTTAATATAAAAGGGAAGAGTAAGAAAAGTATTATTTCTTCCATGCTTGACCATCTATGTCATATAAAGAAAATTGACAAAAAATACAAGAAAAGCATTCTGAAGGCTGTAATTCAGCGAGAAGAAATGGGGTCAACTGCTATTGGAGGGCATATTGCCTTGCCTCATGCGCGTTTAAATTGCATAAAGAAGATAGTGATATGTGTAGCAACGTCAAAAGAAGGCGTCGACTTTGATGCTTTGGATGATGAGCCGGTTTATGTTATTGTCCTTTTGCTTTCAAATCAGCAAGAGGCAGGCCTGCATTTAAAAACATTAGCTCATTTAGCGAAACTTTTAAGGGATAGGTCTTTTGTCCAAAAACTTAAAGATGCTAATGATAGAGAGGAGATAATAAATCTGATAATAAGACAGTACAACTTGTTAAAATAGGTATGAGAAAGTTTATAAAGATTATAAGATGGTTCTATCCCGGCTTGAAAATAAAGCGATGGATAAGTCTTCTTTTGACAGGTATTGTTCTCATTTTTGTTTCCTCATCGCATTTGTCAAAAGATACATATTTTCCTCTTAGGGTTTTGTCCCATCTGATATTTATAGTGGGGGTAGTCTCTCTCGTGGGAGGCATTGCTTATCTCATTAAGAGTTTTTTTGAGGCTATATACCCTCATAAGGAGAAGGATTTGATAGATATTATATATGAGAAGAGATTTCTTGCGCGGGGGCCTAAGATTGTCGCCATAGGAGGTGGAACTGGTTTATCAACAATACTGGAGGGGTTAAAAGAGTATACATCCAACATATCTGCAATTGTAACAGTTGCTGATGAAGGTGGTTCTTCCGGGAGATTGCGGGAGGAATTCGGTATTTTGCCCCCTGGAGATATAAGAAACTGTCTGGTTTCTCTAGCAGAGGCTCCCCAGCTAATGCGCGATTTATTCCAGTACCGCTTTAGAGAGGGAGAGGGAATGAAAGGGCATAATTTTGGAAATATTTTTATAACCGCTCTTACAGAAGTTACGGGCAGCTTTAAAGCAGCAGTGGAGGAATCAAGTAAAGTTTTGGCTATCCGGGGCAGAGTAATTCCTGCGAGTCTTAATAAAGTGAGGCTTAGGGCGGAGTATTTAGATGGTTCTATTAAGGATGGAGAAGATAAAATCTCTAAGGTAGAAAAACCAATAAGAAAGATTCGTATTATACCACAGGATGTTCAGTCTAACCCTGAGGCAATAGAGGCGATAAGAGAAGCAGAGATTATTATATTAGGGCCCGGCAGCCTTTTTACAAGCATTTTACCCAATCTTCTTATAAAGGGCATAAAAGAGGAGATTATAAAGAGCAGCGCTTTGAAAATGTATATATGCAATATTATGACCCAGCACGGAGAAACAGATGGTTTTACTGCAGCTGACCATGTAGAGGTGCTCTTTAAGCATACGGCTGATAGAATTGTAAATTGTTGTTTGGTAAACTCTGGGCGTCTCGAATACAAATTGCTTTTGAAATACTCCCAGGAGAAATCTTTTCCTGTTATTCCTGACAAGAAACGTTTGAAAAGGATGGGGATAGTGGTTATAGAAGACAGTTTAGCAAGTAGAACGGATTATTTGCGTCACGATCCTTATAGGACGGCTAAAGTTATTCTTAATACATATAATAACTGGAAGAGAAGATGGAGAGACTCGAACAGGAAGTTGTTGTAAACAATATTCACGGATTACACGCTAGACCCGCTGCTATATTTGTGCAGATTGCCAATAAGTTTGACTCAGCAGTGAAGATAGAAAGGGATGGAGAGGTTGTTGACGGTAAATCTATAATTGCTGTGTTAAGTTTAGGTATAGCTAAGGGAACCAAGATACGTTTAATTCTTGAAGGCAACGATGCAAAAGAAGCAGCCAGTGAGTTGAGGAAATTCCTGGAGGGTGAAGGTGGTTAGGTTAAAAGGTATAGCGGCTTCTGTTGGTATTGCTTTTGGTAAAGCTTATTGCTTGGACAGGGATGAATTTTTTATTCCCAAGAGAAAGATTTCTTATGAAGAAATCTCACGGGAAATATATAGGTTGGAAGAGGCTCTGATTGCTACCCGGAAAGAGATTGTTAACCTACAGCAGAAGATTTCAGGAGAGCTTGGCTTCTCCGAAGCAAAGATTTTTGAAGCCCATCTGTTGGTACTCGAAGACAGAGTTTTAATAGAAGATGTTATCCAGCAGATAAAGAAAAGAGTGAATGTAGAGTATGCTTTTTCTCAGAGTATAAAAAAATACATAGATACTTTAGTTAATATTGATGATGAGTATTTGAAGGAAAGGGCAGCAGATATAAGAGATATAGGTAAGAGAGTATTAAGAAAGTTGCTTAAGAAAGAATTGCCCCAGATTTACGACATTAAGGAAAAAGTTGTTGTAGTTGCTCATGACTTATCTCCTGCAGAAACTGCTGTTTTACCAAAGGATAAAATTGTAGGGTTTATTACTGATATTGGAGGGAGTACCTCTCATACAGCAATACTAGCACGTAACCTGAGTATACCTGCTATAGTGGGTGTTGAAGTAGCAACTCAGTATATAAAAGGAGGAGAATCCATTATTCTTGATGGTGCTGAAGGTATTGTTATTGTAAATCCTACAGAAAGGACAATTAAAGCTTATCAGAAGAAGTTCACTCAAATAAGACGCGCCACTAAGATAATTGCTGCGCCCAGGAAACTTAAGTCTCAGACGTTGGATGGAAGAAAGCTTATTGTTTCTGCCAATATTGAGCTACCTGAAGAGTTACCCTTACTGGAAAACTTTGGCGCCGAAGGGGTAGGGCTTTACAGGACAGAGTATATTTTTTTAGGGAAAAGCCAGTTGCCTTCCGAAGAAGACCAGTTTAAAGCATATACTAATGTGGCCAGGAAAGTAAAACCTCATTCTGTGATTATAAGAACAATGGATATAGGAGGAGATAAATTTCTTTCCCGCCCTGAAGTACCCCAGGAGTTTGCTCCCTTTTTAGGGTGGAGAGCAATAAGATTTTGTCTGGCGCGGCCAGATATCTTTAAAGTACAATTAAGGGCCATATTAAGGGCTTCTGTGGATAAAAATATAAAGATAATGTTTCCTATGATTTCTGGGGTTGATGAGTTGAGAAGGGCAAAGATGGTTCTTGAGGAGTGTAAAAAGGAACTTAAGAAAGAAGGTAAAAGCTTTGATGAGAATATTTCTGTAGGGGTTATGATTGAGGTGCCTTCTGCTGCTTTGACAGCTGATATTCTGGCTAAAGAATGCGATTTTTTTAGTATCGGGACTAACGACTTAATTCAATATTCTTTAGCAGTAGATAGGGCTAATGAAAAAGTAGCTTATCTTTATGAACCGGCCCATCCCGGTGTGTTGCGGCTGATTAGAGATGTTATATATGTCGCTCACAGTAATGGTATATGGGTGGGTATGTGTGGAGAGATGGCAGGAGAAGCTTTGTTTGCTTTTTTACTTGTTGGAATGGGTCTGGATGAGTTTAGTATGCCGCCTCCGCGCGTACCTATAGTTAAGAGGTTGATAAACAAAATAAAATTTTCTGAGGCAAGAAAGATAGTTGACCCTGTGCTGAACTTGTCTACACCAAAGGAAGTGGTAAGATATCTCAATAACGCCCTGAAGGAAGCGTTAAAAGATGATTTTTACAGTATTATGAGGGGATAAAATGAAAAGCTTAATTTTAGCTGCTGGCTATGGTACAAGATTGTATCCTTTAACTTTAAATATTCCCAAGGCTTTGATTTCTATAAATGGGAAAGCTCTTATAGATTATATATTAGACAAATTAGTTATACTAAACAAAGAGATTGAAATAAAAGAGATAGTTGTAGTTTCTAACAATAAGTTTTATAAGAAATTTATGGATTGGAAAGAAAAGATAAAGCACCCTATAACAATCATAAATGATGGTACTAATTCTGTGGAAGAACGCTTAGGGGCAATAGGAGATATACGTTTTGTTCTAGAAAAGAAAGGGGAGGATGACTGGTTAATTATAGGGGCGGACAACTTCTTTAGCTGGGATTTTTTAGATTTTGCTAAAACTTCTTTAGAAAGGCGTCCTTATCCTTCAGTGGGGCTTTATGAATTGCAAGATAAGAGCATTGCTAATAATTTTGGAGTAGTTACTTTAGATAAAAAGATGCGGATTAAGAGGTTTATAGAAAAGCCATCTTTACCAAAAAGTAACATAATAGCTACATGTATATATTTCTTTCCAAAGGAGTCTCTTGCGTATCTTGACAAATTTGCTCAAGAAACAGAGAATAGTGATGCTAGTGGCAAGTATATCGAGTGGTTAATAAGCAAGACAGATGTCTATGGGTATTTGTTTAAGGGTAAGTGGGTAGATATAGGAAACAAAAGTGTTTTAGAGGAATTGGAAAGAGAGGTGGATTGTGTCTCTTAAGAAATTGCGCGGTCACATAGACAGAATAGATAAAAAAATTGTTGACCTTCTTAACGAGCGGGCGAAACTGGTTTCTTCTGTTGCGCGTATTAAGAGCATAAAAAAGATAAGCATATTTTCTCCAGAGAGAGAGGCACTTATCTTAAGGAAAATAAAGGCAATAAATAAAGGACCTTTGAGCAGTAAAGACGTAGAGGTAATCTATAGAGAGATTCTTTCTGTATGTAGAGCTCTGCGGGTTATGGTTAAAATCGGATACTTAGGACCAGAAGGGACATTTACCCATTTAGCAGCAATAAGAAAGTTTGGCTCCCGTAGTCAATTTCTTTCTTGTGATAGTATACGGGAAGTCTTTGAACATGTTGAAAGGGCCGAAGTAGATTATGGAGTGGTGCCCATAGAGAACTCTATAGAAGGAGCGGTGACTTATACGTTAGATATGTTTCTAGAATCCAGTCTTAAGATATGCGCGGAGGTTTTTCTTAATGTTTTTCATAGTCTCCTGCGTGTATCAGAAACAAAAAGACTTTTAAGAATATACTCCCATCCACAGGTTTTTTCCCAGTGTCGTAGATGGATAATAAGTCAATACCCCAATGCTCAGCTTGTACCGACTTCTACTACTGCAAAAGCAGCACAAATGGCAAAAAAAGATAAAGAATCTGCGTGTATTGGCAATCATGTCCTTGCAGCTATTTACGGTCTTAAAGAAATTAGAAAGCACATAGAGGATTCCCCTTCTAACGTTACAAGATTTCTTGTTATTTCTAAGAACGATAGTTTGCCCAGTGCACATGATAAGACATCTATTCTTTTTTCTATTAAAGATAAGGTGGGTGCCCTTCATGATGCTTTGAATTCATTTAAGAGGAATGGTATAAATCTTACTAAGATTGAGTCGCGTCCTTCAAAAAAGAAGCCATGGGAATATTATTTCTTCGTGGATTTTGAGGGACACAGAGAGAATAAAAATGTCTCAAATACCTTAAAGTCTCTTGAGAAAAAATGTGCTTTTCTTAAGATTTTAGGTTCTTACCCCAGGGAGGATAATGGTTATAAAGAAAAGTTTAAGAAAACTTAAGGCTTATAAGCCAGGTAAACCTATTGAGGAGCTAAAACGCAAGCTAAAGCTTAAAGAAATTTATAAACTTGCTTCCAACGAGAATCCTTTTATTCCTTTCTATATAAAAGAGGTGGTTTTAAAAGAAATAACTAATATTAACCGTTATCCTGAGGCAAATTGTTTTTATTTGCGCAAGGCATTAGCAAGGAAACTTAAGGTGAAAGAAGAGCAATTAGTGTTTGGAAATGGCTCTGATGAAATTATTGTTATGGCTCTAAGAGGATTCTGTAATGCGGATAGTAATGTAGTTGTGGGATACCCCACTTTTCTTATATATGAACTTCAGGCTAAAGTTACAGGCGTAGAGATAAAAAGAGTACCTCTTAAGAACTACCGCTATGATTTAGAGGGGATGGCGAAAGCTATAGATAAGAAAACTAGCATAGTTTTTATTGCTAATCCTGATAATCCTCACGGAACGTATCTTTCTCATAGAGAAATAGAAAAGTTTCTTTCTAAGATACCCAAGAGCGTACTTGTGTTTTTTGATGAAGCTTATTCTGAATTTGCTCCTAAGCATAATTTTCCTCGCAGTCTTTATTTCTTGAATAAGAGGGGGAATATTATTGTTAGCCGGACATTTTCCAAAGCATATGGGCTGGCAGGATTGAGAATAGGATACGCAGTAACTGCCCCTTCTACTGCAGACGTATTAAACAAAATAAGAGAGCCATTTAATGTCAATCGTTTTGCTCAAGTTGCAGCAACAGTTGCCCTGAAGAATAGTAGTTTTCTTAAAAAGACAGTAAATTATATAAATAAAGAAAAAGATTATTTTTACCACTATTTTGAAAAGCTTGGCTTGGAATATGTAAAAAGTGCCACTAATTTTATTCTTGTTAACTTCAAAAAGGATACTCAGAGTCTCTATGAGTATTTATTAAAGAGAGGCATTATTATCCGTCAGCTAAGAGGTTGGGGCTTAAAGAATTATTTTAGAGTTACGGTAGGATTACACAAGGAGAATTTGGCTTTTATGAGATATTTTAAAAGTTACCTTAAAGAAAGTGATAGGAGGTCATAATGATTATTGTATTCAAGAAGGATGCTACTGAGGATCAGATACAACATGTTATTGACAGGATTCACAGTCTTGGTCTTAAGACTATGGTTTCTAAAGGTATAGAAAGAACAATAGTAGGGGTTATTGGTCCTGAGGAAGTTGTTCGACTTCAGCCTTTTGAAGCGTTTAAGGGCGTAGAGAAAGTTATGTCTGTTCTTTCTCCGTATAAATTAGTATCAAAGGAGTTTAAAAAAGAGAATTCTTTGATAGAGATAAATGATAAGGTTGTATTTGGAGGGGAAAAGATAATAGTCATTGCAGGGCCTTGTTCTGTGGAATCAGAGAAACAGTTGTTTGAGGTGGCAAAGAGGGTAAGAGATGCGGGAGCTTCTGTGCTAAGGGGAGGAGCGTTTAAACCAAGAACTTCTCCCTATAGTTTTCAAGGGTTAGGAGAAGATGGTCTTAAGATGTTAAAAGAGGCTTCCTTAAGATTTAATTTACCTACCGTAAGTGAAGTTATGGATTCAAGAGATGTGCCTTTAGTAGCGAAATATGTGGATATACTTCAGATTGGCGCAAGAAATATGCAGAATTTCAACTTGTTAAAAGAAGTAGGACAAACCCAGAAGCCTGTTATTTTAAAAAGGGGATTAAGCGCTACTATAAAAGAGTTGCTTATGAGTGCAGAGTATATCCTTTCAGGAGGTAATTTCAATGTCATTCTTTGTGAACGCGGAATAAGAACATTTGAAGATTATACACGTAATACTCTTGATTTAAGCGCAGTGCCGATTGTGAAAAATCTTTCTCATCTGCCTATCATTGTAGACCCTTCCCATGCTACAGGGAGATGGAACTTAGTTGCACCTTTAAGCAAGGCGTCGATTGCTTCTGGTGCAGATGGTTTGCTTATTGAGGTACATCCTAATCCTGAAGAAGCATTAAGCGACGGTCCACAGCAGCTTAAACCAGAGAAATTTGAGAGTTTAATGAGAGAACTTAAAAAACTTGCAAAAGATTTGGGAAGAAGCTTGTAGGAATGAAATTAAAAAAAATTAGTATAATAGGGGTAGGGTTTATGGGGGGTTCATTAGCTTTAGCTATTAAGAAGGCTTATCCAGAGGTGTTTTTGTGGGGATATGCATACCGTAAAGAACATTACAAGAGGCTTAAAAGGTTAAATTTAGTAGACAGAGTGACAGGGGATTTAAGAAAACTTCTTAAGGATGCTACTATGGTTGTTTTGGCTACTCCTGTTTCTACAATTGTTGGCTATTTTAAGAAGATTGCCCCCTTTCTTGCTGAAGGCACAGTAGTTATTGATTTAGGCAGCACAAAACATGAGATAGAAAGAAAGGCAAAAGAATATTTACCTGAGAATATCAATTTCGTTGGGTGTCATCCTTTATGCGGAAGCAACAAAGAAGGGCCAGAGAACGCCTCAAGAGATATTTATAAGAATTCTTTATGTATTATTACCTCTTTTAACAAAGCTACCCCTTTTGTTGAAAAATTCTGGCAGAGACTTGGCTGCAGGGTTTATTTTATGAAGTCTTCTTTACATGATAAGGTACTTTCTTATGTTTCTCATCTTCCTCACGTTATCTCTTATGCTCTTTCGTACTTTGTGCCGAAAAAGTATTTTTCGTTTTCTTCAGGTAGCTTTAGCTATATAACTAGGGTATCTACTTCTCCGGAGAGGGTATGGGAAGATGTTTTCTTTTCTAATAAAGACAACATTGTAAATCACATAGAGGGGTACATAGGTATACTTAAGGAATTTAAAAGAGCAATAACCAGTAAAGACCACAAGCGTCTTCTTAGATTGATTAGAAAGGCGCGCAAGAAACATCTCTCTGCAAAATGATCGTTGCAATAGATGGACCGGCTGGTTCAGGGAAGACAACCATTGCCCGCTTATTAGCAAAGAAGCTGGGTGTTTTGTATTTAGATACTGGTGCTACCTATCGCGCCCTTACCCTTAAAGCTCTTCAGGAAAATATTGATTTAGCCGAAGAGGAGAGTATTGCCATTTTGGCAGATAATCTTAGAATAACTCTCCAAGGGGAGAGAGTTTTCCTTGACGGAGAGGAGGTAACAGATAAGATAAGAAGCCCTCAGATTGACAAAAATATTTCCTTGCCAGTATCTTTTAAGAAAGTAAGAGAAAAGATGGTATTCCTTCAGAGGAGGTTGGTAGAGAATAAGGACGCTGTGGTAGAAGGCAGGGATATTACAACAGTAGTTTTTCCCAATGCCGACTATAAATTCTATTTGGATGCCGATATTGAGGAAAGAACGAGGAGAAGAAAGCAGTACTTACAGGAAAAGGGGCATCTTCTTGGCTATAGCGAAGTTAAATCCCAGATATTAAAGCGTGACGAAGCAGATTTTAATAGAGAATTCGGAGCGCTTAAAAAGGCAGAGGATGCTGTTTATATTGATACTACTTCTTTAGGCGTAGAAGAAGTATTGGATGTTTTGCTTTCTTATATAAATAGGAGCAATGGATAAGAGTTTAATAAGAAATTTTTGTATAATTGCTCATATAGACCACGGAAAGTCAACATTGGCTGATAGGTTTCTTGAAGCTTGTGGTGCTGTAGAAGAGCGTAAAATCACAAATCAAATTCTTGACAGAATGGAGTTAGAAAGAGAAAGAGGCATAACTATTAAGGCCAAGGCAGTAAGTATAAAATATACATTAGATGGTAAGACATACATGCTTAATTTGATAGATACACCAGGGCATGTTGATTTTACTTACGAGGTTGCTAAGTCCTTAAAAGCTTCTGATGGAGCAATACTTCTCGTTGATGCTTCTCAAGGAGTAGAAGCGCAAACAGTGGCTAATTTTTATCTTGCCTTGGAGAACGATTTGAAGATAATACCTGTAGTTAATAAGATTGATCTACCTAACGCTGATACAGAAAGGACTGTAAATCAACTGATTGATATTTTTGGTTTTAAGAGGGAAGAGGTTAGTTTTATTTCTGCTAAGGAGGGTAGAGGAATTAATGAGGTTCTTGCTAGGGTTGTTAAAGAAATTCCTCCTCCAGAAGGATGTATTGATAAACCCCTTAAGGCAATTCTTTTTGATACAACCTTTGACCCTTACAGAGGTATAATTCTTTTTGTAAGAATATTCGATGGTAGAATTTTACGCGGGGATGAAATATTATTTATGAACAAAAAAAAGAAATATGAAGTTGAGGATTTGGGAATATTTGTTCTATCTCCTCAGAGACGAGAAGAGCTTGTATGTGGAGAGGTAGGTTATCTTTTCTGTAATATAAAAAGTCCCCAGGATGTAGATGCTGGTGACACTATCACTTCCTATCTAAATCCCACTACTTCTCCTTTTGAGGGATACAAGGAAATACCCCCAATGGTTTTCTGTGGTATATTTCCAGTTTCTCCTCGCGATTATGGTTTATTAAGAGATGCTATAGAAAAAATGAAGTTGTCAGACCCTTCTTTTATATATGAGCCAGACAGTTTGGGCTCTTTAGGTCATGGCTTCAGATGTGGTTTCTTGGGGCTTCTCCATATGGAAATTGTTCAGGAAAGATTAGAACGTGAATATGGTTTAGATTTAATATTAACTTCACCTACTGTTCTTTATAAGGTTATGAAAAAAAACCGTGTAGTTATTGATGTGGGTAGTCCTCACAAACTTCCTGATCCTGCCCAGATTGAGGAGGTTATGGAGCCATATGTCAAAGCAACAATAATTTCTCCCTTAGAATACATGGAACCTATTTGTGAAATATCCAAAGCAAGAAGAGGTGAGTTTGTTAGGATGGATTATCTGGGGAAGGACAGGCTTTCTATAGTTTTTGAGCTTCCTTTAGCAGAGGTTGTTGTTGACTTTTATGATAAACTTAAGTCAATAAGCCGGGGATATGCCTCCTTGGATTATGAGTTTATTGGCTATAGGAAGGCTAGTATAGTCAAGATAGATATTCTGTTTAACAAGAAAAAAATAGAGGCTTTTTCTCTCTTGGTTAACAAAGAGAAAGCTGAATATAAAGCAAGAGCAGTAGTAGATAAACTGAAGGATATCATTCCTCGCCAGATGTTTGAAGTTAATATTCAAGCTGCTATTGGGGCCAAGATTATTGCTTCTTCTCGTGTTCCTCCTTTGCGAAAGAATGTGACGGCAAAGTGTTATGGAGGAGACATTACCCGCAAAAGAAAACTATGGGAAAAGCAGAAGAAAGGCAAGAAGAGGTTAAAACAATTAGGTAATATTCAAATACCCCAGGAAGCGTTTCTAGAGGTTCTTAAGATGTAATTTACTTATTGAAGGACAGATGATGAAAAGTAAGCAATCCAATACGCTAAGAAAAAAGGGACCTATAAGAGAATGGGTAGAAGCAATTGTTATTGCTGCTTCATTGGCTATATTTGTAAGAACCTTCTTTTTCCAAATTTATAAAATTCCTACCGGCTCTATGATTCCCACTTTGATGCCTGGAGATAAGATTTTCGTAAGCAAACTTGTTTATGGTCCACGTATTCCTTTCACACCATGGCGGCTGCCGGGATTAAGGAAACCAAAAAGAGCGGATGTTATTGTTTTTGTTCCTCCTCAGGAGAAGAATAAGTTTTTTTTAAAAAGAAAAGTATTCATAAAGAGATTAGTTGGTTTGGGAGGGGAACGTGTTAAGATAGAAAATGGCAATGTCAAAATAAACGGTAAGATTATTATCGATCCATTAATTGCCAAGAACAACTATACTAATATTGGTAAATATGGTGAGAAAGAGATAGTTGTGCCTGAAGGTAAATATTTTTTTCTGGGTGATAACTCCAATGATTCTTTAGACAGTAGATTCTGGGGTTTTGTAGATGAAAAAGACATAGTTGGTAAGGCAATATTTATCTGGTGGCCACCAAGAAGAATAGGTATAATAGAATAAATTTGAGGAAGTATGAGTTTTGCTGATAAAGTTTCTATATTACGCATATTATTGATTCCTTTTTTTGTTTCTTTTCTCATTGCTTATAGGCGTTTTGGCGATGTGTATCTGAACTATATTGCCTTAGGGATATTTATTCTTGCTGTGATTACCGATTTTCTTGATGGCCTTGTAGCAAGGATAAAAAAAGAAAAATCAAAAATTGGTAAGGTAATTGACCCTTTGGCAGATAAACTACTTTTGCTAACAGCTTTTATTTCTCTTTATTTTCTTAAGTTCTCTATACCATGGTGGGTAGTTTTTGTAGTGGTAAGCCGTGATTTTATCATTCTTGCGGGAGTTATGATTCTCAATTTCCTTAAGCTCGAAGTTCCTATTTATCCTTCTCTCTGGGGTAAGCTTACTACGTTTTTTCAGATGTTTACAGTTTTAAGTGTTTTGGTGAATTTTCGTTTCTCTTTTGTCTTTTGGATTCTGGCTGTATTTTTTACTATCGTTTCTGGTATAGGATATATTACAAGAGGGCTGAAGGCGATAAATGCTAATAATAGTTTGGATCATAGTTAGTTATATAATTGGCAGCATTCCCTCTGGTCTTATAATTACTTACTTGGTTAAAAGAATTGACATTCGCAACTTTGGCTCAGGAAATATTGGAGCAACAAATGTTGTAAGGGTTGTAGGTAAGAAATGGGGGGTTTTGACTTTTTTTCTTGATTTTATAAAAGGCTTCTTGCCCGTTTCTATAGCAAATATGATTGTTCCTTATCATTCCTACCCTTTTTATATATCCATTGCTACTTTTTCTGTTGTTGGACATAACTGGAGTATGTTTCTTAAGTTTAAAGGAGGCAAGGGAGTTTCTACAAGCATAGGGGCGCTCTTTGGATTGTGTTTTGTATATCCTAAGTTAATACTTCCTTTAGCTTTGGGAGTGTTGACGTGGGTGTGTATTTTTATGTTATTTAGAATAGTGTCTTTGGCTTCTCTTTTAGGGGCATTTGTATTTCTTAGCGGTTCTTTAATTCTCCTTGATTTTTCTTTTAAGATACTTAGCATTGTATTATTTGTTTTTATTGTGATGAGACATAAGAAAAATATCAGTAACCTGTTGCAGAATAAGGAATTACCTTTTTAGAAAATTATGTATTTTTTCCTTGACAAAAATTTTTTTTATAGTATTATTTTTCTTTCGTATGT
>Ga0180301_10000522_pt1 | contig 29558 bp, 32 predicted proteins | sample GuaBasSediGuay16_FD_121797 | JGI IMG/M metagenome (GOLD analysis project Ga0180301, IMG submission 121797) | Subseafloor sediment microbial communities from Guaymas Basin, Gulf of California, Mexico - Guay16, Core 4569-2, 12-15 cm | ecosystem: Environmental > Aquatic > Marine > Hydrothermal... | reverse complement strand
TTTAAAACCATTTAGTTTTGACGAATTTATGAATTACTTCATAGACGATGTATTAGATGTGAAAGCTCCTCCACAAAATGATCCCGTTGGTTTCTGGAAGTACTTTAGAAGAGTATATAGTACAAAACACGGTTATCCAATGGAAGGCTCGCATCATCTGTTATATATGCTAAGACTTTGGGGTACTAGGAATATAATTGTAACAGGAAGGGAAACCCCATCTGAAACCATATGGTGGGAATTACGTAGACATGGTTTAGAATGGGGAATAGATTCTATATTTACCATGTATGATATTGAGCTTATGGGCGGCATTGAAGAAACATTGTTTGATAAATCATGGATCTTAAAATATATTCTAGACAAGTATGGAGTTGATCCCGAAAATGCTATTATGATTGGTGATTATAAGCTTGATGCTAAAAGTGCTTTAAAAGTAGGCATTTTATTCATTGGTTTATCTAATATACCTAAGAGAACAATGGATTTATATAGTAATGGAGCTTGTCAAGTTGTTAACTCTTTGTATGAAGTACCATTAGCTATTCACGAAATATTTTATGAAAAGAAATGCCGTATGGTATAAAAACACTAGAAACCGAGAACGGTATATCGTCCATTACTATTTAATGTTATTAGTCCATTTTCTGCAAGAGTCATTAACGCCTTTCTTATCTTATCTTCGCTAGCAAGACCTGATAATATTGTATGGATTTCTCTGAGGTTCATAGGTTTCTCTTTAAGAAGCTCCATAATAATATTTTTAAGCTCGTCCTCATTGGGTGCGGTCATTAAAACGACATCATCGTCTTCATATAGTTTCCTTAATCTTATTTTATTAAGGAAGTAACGTATTTCTTCCTCTGATAAACTCATATTGCCTCCTCCTATGCTCATAACTATTTACCTCCGTTTAAGAGCTTTAACGTATCATGTTTATATATAGTATATTTAGGGGTGGGATAACTTTTTTGGTTCCTTTAATGGAATAGTTGAAGACAATCTTAATTGTAATTTTAGTTTAATAAGAGATTACGTAATACTTTAGTTATAGAGTCCCATGACAGCCATAGAATATACGATTAATCATTATAAATGAGAGGTTTAATATAATGAGGAGAAGGCACGCCATAGTTTTTGCATGTACGCCCTGGACTAGATATAGTGTTAATGCCTTAGTAGCTACAATAGATAAACTTAATCTTATAGATGTATATGTAATTGATAAGCTAGAGAATATAATACCCTTAGTGAATTTATTAAGTAAAAAATATGTGAAATTAATATTTGCATTTAGTCTAAATACAATTATGTTAACCTATAATGAGATCCTAGATAAAATAATAGAAATAAATATGGTGTTAAGGAGAAACAATAATGTCATCAAGATCGCTGGAGGTCCACATGCTACAGGAGATCCTTTAGGTACAATTAAGAAGTTGGGATTTGATATAGTTGTTATTGGTGAGGGCGAAGAAACACTATCCAATATAACCCAAGTCATTGTTAATAATGGAGATCTATTTAGGATTAAAGGTGTATATACATTATTTGATAATAAGCCCTTATTTACTGGCAGGAGAAAACCAATAGATCTTAATAAATATCTATCCTTCCCCATATGGAGAAGGATGGCTGGTCCTATAGAGATCACTCGTGGATGTCCATATGGTTGTTTTTATTGCCAAGTCAGCTACATGCATGGTTTTGATGCAAGGCATAGAAATATTGACAGCATAGTATACCATGCAGAAGCTATGGCTAAACTTGGATACCGCGATATTAGGTTCATAACGCCCAATGGCTTGGGTTACGGACTTACCAGTTTAAGTAATAGGCCTAACATCGGTTTATTGGAGGAATTATTGGAAATGCTTAAGAGAAAGGTATGTGAACGCTATGGTTCTAGGATATTTTATGGCACTTTTCCGAGCGAATTTAGACCTGAACATATAAGCTATGAAATAACTAAAATGCTTAGAAAATATGTGACTAATAAAAACATAATAATCGGTGCACAGAGTGGAAGCGATCGTATTCTAAAAATTATTAATCGTGGACATACTGTATCCGATGTATTTAATGCAGTTGAAGCATTACATAAGGCAGGTTTTAAGGCAGATGTAGATTTTATAATTGGTTTACCAGGCGAGACTAAAGAAGATCAATTAAGTACTTTAGATGTTATGAAAAAACTTGTTTCAATAGGAGCTCGGATCCATTTACATGTATTCATGCCTTTACCCGGAACACCTTTTGCTTTTGCAAAGCCTACTAGAATACCTAAATGGCTTAAGAAAGAGGTGTATAGACTAATAGGTAAAGGCGCAGCGTATGGACAATGGTTACGACAGGAGGAAATAGCTCAAAAGATCTATATGCTTAGGAGAAAAGGCATAATATTAACTGGGACAGTAAACTATCATTATAGGTGATATTACGAGGTTGTTATAATGAATGAAGAGATTAGAAGCAAGCTTATAAAGAATCTGCGTGAAACAAGTAAAGGCATAATAATAAACATGTACGTAAAGCCTGATTCAGATGTAGAGCAATTAGCTCTTGAGAATGACGACTTAATATATTACACAAAAGAACCAGCTATTAAGGGAAGAGCTAATGCTGCACTAATACGATTCCTATCAAAGATCCTTGGTCTACCGGTTTCTAGAATTGATATAGTTTATGGAACTAGAAAAAGATCTAAAAGAATTTTAATCAAAGATATTGATTTGGACAAATTATTAGATCTACTAATCAAACATCTAAAGCACAAATAACTATTATTTAGTAATTTATTGGAAGCGGGCATCTAGATACGAATGATAATATGCTTAGATACCACGGTATAATCACCTTTTTCTTTCCTTTTTCTATAGCATCTACTATAACTTTAGCAACTACATGTGGTTCTAGTACAAATTTTCTTGGGAATTCCCTACCTGCTCTTTCAAAAAATCTTGTTTTAATGGGACCCGGATATACTCTTATAACATTAATTCCCTTACTCTTTAGCTCATTCTCGAGTATTATAGATGCATAATGTAACGCTATCTTTGCCGCTCCATAGCTCGGTAAAGATATAGACATTGTAAAGATCGCGAGAGTTATAATATTTACAATGGTTGAGCATCGATCCATGTATTTTAGCAGAGCATTAATAAGCTGAAGAGGCCTAATAGTATTTACAAGGAAGATGTGTTCAAAGTCATCTAGATCATGTTTGATCAATTCTTTACATATACCATAACCAGCATTATTAATAAGCACGTTTACACGTCTTAAGTACTTATCTACATAATTAACTATCTTATCAATAGATTCTTTCCTAATAAGATCAACCACTATATAGTCAAATGAATCTCCTAAGTCAGCTTTGAGCTTCTTTAAAGCTACCATATTCGTACCAATACCTAAAACCTTATACCCTCTTGCACACAATATCCTTGTTAATTCGTAACCTACACCGCTTTGAGGCACCAGTAATAACGGCTGTTTTCAAGGCTAATTACACCTCTAGCTATAATTTTTGTCAATTAACTATATTACTATTCGATTTATGAAGATCACGTGTATATAGTTATATAGTTGCTATAATCATAGTTATAAATGGAGGTGATGGCATTTACAAGCTCCATTGAAGAAGGTACTTCGATTACTGAATTAATTGATCATATATTTAGAAACATTCCGAAGGCTAAGGAAGAAATCAAAGGGTTTGTACATGAAACTCCACTTATATCGATGGCTACGTTATCAGATACTGTAGGTAAGCAAGTTTATTTGAAACTCGAAAACTTACAGAAGACAGGCGCTTTTAAAGTGAGAGGAGCAACATTTAAGATTAAAAAGTTAATTGAAAAGGGAAATGTCCGGGGAGTAGTTGCAGCATCTTCCGGAAACCATGCACAGGCTGTGGCATATGCGGCCGGAGTAAATAATTTACCAGCTGTCATAGTCATGCCTGAAACAGCTAGTGCTACAAAAGTTCTAGCTACTCGTAGTTATGGCGCTGAAGTTATACTATATGGTACTATGTATGACGATGCTTATAATAAAGCTGTAGAAATTGCTCAGGAAAGGGGTTATGAATTAATTCATTCCTTTGATGATCCTGACATAATTGCTGGACAAGGTACAATAGGCCTTGAAATACTTGATAAGCTTTCCGACGTTAAAGAAGTTCTTGCCCCTATCGGTGGAGGAGGACTTATATCGGGCGTAGCTATTGCCTTAAAGAAATATAATCCCAAAATAAAGGTAATCGGTGTGCAAGCACGTTTAGCTGCTTCGATGAAGTATTTACTTGAAGGTAGGCTTTCGGAGTATATTCCGCGTCCCAGTATAGCTGATGGAGTTGTAGTTAAGAAGCCTGGTAACATTACCTCGCGTATAATAGCCGAACTTGTTGATGATATTGTTGTTGTTGATGAGGAGGATATAAGTCATGCTGTATTTTTCATGCTTGAACGCGGTAAGATAATTGCTGAAGGAGCTGGTGCCTTACCTGTAGCAGCTTTACTATCAAAGTCATATATACCTGAAGATGAGCCTATTGTGGCCATTATTAGCGGGGGGAACATAGATCCTACTTTATTGTCTAGGATTGTAATACATGAATTAGCTAAGGATGGGAGACTAGTAGTTATTCGTGGAGTAGTAGATGATCGCCCTGGAGTCTTACATGATATTATTGAAGTGCTTACACAGTATAGACTCAATATAGTTGATATAAAACATGATCGGGTATCACCGCATTTACTACCTACGAAAGCTTCTCTTGAACTAGTATTTGAAGCGTCTACGCCAGAGCTGGTTGATAAGGCACTTAATGAACTCCACAGGAGAGGTTATTGGTTTAAGAAAAGAAGTTTTTAGTTGCAATAATATTTTTTTACAATATAAGGTATATCATACAATGATTTGACAACATATTTTGCTTCATTACATGCTTCTCCACATGGCTCAACAGCTATTGATAAACCTACTCTATGAAAGACAGGGATATCCCATATGCTATCACCAACATAAACAACTCGATCTAGATCCATGCCAAAGCCCTTAGCTATTTTTTCTATGATAAATATTTTCTCATGTAAAGGTACCCAGTCCCTACCTCCAGGTACTAGTTCATCATTTACAAATATTAGCTCATTATACAAGCAAATATCAGAATCTACAGTACGGCACACTTTCTTAACAAGTACATCTACTCCACTGCTAATAATGCCTACTAAATATCCCATTTGCTTTAGCATTTTAATTACAATCGGCGATTCTGATCTAATTTTTATTTTAGATAACGCTTCTTCAATATCTTTCTTCCTAATAGGTTTTCCCCAAGAATTAATCATTAAAGCTATATCTATTTTCATCCAATCAAGATAGCTTATAACACCATTCTTATACAGTTTGGCAAAATAACTATTATCTATACTTCCAAAGTAGTCATGTAAAGCTAACCAACTACTATGATCTTCTGTAAGGACCCCGTCACAGTCAAAGAACACTATACCCTTCAAAATAATACTCCTCCAAATGTCAAGCTACAACCTTATAGATACTTTCTATAAGCCTTACAGCATCCACATAGTTTTCAAATACTTTATCAATACCAAGTTTAATAATCAGTCTATACTGATTCTTACTAGACTCTATAGATGCATACAACCCATTGTATTCTACAACAATCCTGTCTTCAAGTAATCTTATACGAGCATTTTTAAGTTGCTTAGTCAATTTATCGGCTATAACCTTTAGTTCACTTACACGTATAAGACCTTTCCTGATCTCTTCAAGCCTTTTTCTTGCAGCTTCTACAACAACTTCTGTATTGCTATATTTTTCAATAATAGTACCTAGTATATCCTCGATGATGTCAAGCGCATTTGCAGATTTTAGAATGTTAATTACAAGATCGAAATCACTACTATTGAGATATTTGGCCAGATTCTCTAGTTTGCCGCCATATATGCTAAAACTGTATTGATCCTCAGCGTTAGATATGAGTCTACGAACCTCGTCCAGAACAGGTATTAAATGTTTACGTGTTTTACTATATTCGCTAAGTTTAGTATTAACAATATGTCTTAGGAAATCATATCTAGACATAGATCTATCACCATATTACTAGTCTTTAGTTCTTCTTTAGATAATGATTCTATTGTTAAGATCTAGTACTCCTTTTAATAAATTCATCTATTATCCATAGGGCTTCTGCGTACATAGTGTCATCTAATAATCTAATCTCATGCTCGCTAGGTGAAGCCATATATACTACAAGCCTACCTCCAAACGAAAGAATAGTTACATATACTGGCTCCGTATTTAATCCGCCGTATTCTCTTTCAATAAGTACTTGTGGATTTAGCTTTCTTATTTCATCTAATATGATAAATGCTGTTTCTTCATGTTTGATAGGTAAACCTGATAATAACTTGTCGATAGTATTTCTATCAATACCTATCCGTGAAAGTCTCTTGATAAGAACAGAGACTATTTTATTAGCCATGTCTATCCAGCCGCATCATCGCTCATATTCTACGCTACTTTCACTAATAGTTCTAATGACCTCTGCATAGGCGGTGTCGCCAGAAACTTTTATGATCCTAGCTTTTACCTTAGATCCAACACTTGCATTATACACTATAATTTTATGGCCTCTGTAATTGGCTATTCCATTTCCCCGCTCATCCATATTATTTATATACACCTCGATCTCCATTCCACGCCTTAGTCTACTCTCATCTCTTGGTGTTTGTATGTGTGGATAAATGCTTAATCTACGTACTTCACTAGTATATGGATTCCATGAGTGCTTTCTTTTTCTATGTCGTGCCAAACCAGATCCCATCTCATTCCATAGATTCTCCTATAATCTATAGACTAGTATAAAGGTTATTAAAGCAATTGGTTCGATAATAGTGTTGAGTATAGCTATTACTCGCTAGTTATTGTTAATAATTATGGGGGTCTTTATTTTTCATTAATCACGAATAATTTATTAAGGATTTCAAGGTATGGAATCAGAATAAGATGTGGGGTCATGGTGTATATTGTAATGGTCAATGATATACTTAGAGAATGCATGGATAGATATAGGGAATTTATGGAGAAATATGACCCTTATCCTTACATTGATTCGGATGATATGAAGCATTATAACCTAGATCGTGTGGAATTTGTTGTTCGAGAAAACACTCCTGAGATCAAATGGGATCGGGAAGTTAAGGTTGCAGGTAGAATAATGGCTTTACGCGTACACGGAGCTCTATCATTTGCAGATCTATATGACGAAGGTTATCGTATACAATTATTTGTTTCTAGAGATATATTGAAGGAAAAATATGAATGGTTTATAGAGAATATTAGGAGAGGGGACATAGTCTGGGTTAAAGGGCCTCTTTTCAGAACCAAACGTGGGGAATTGTCGATCAAGGTAAACGACTATAAAATGTTAACTAAGTGTATGTACGAGTTACCGCATACTTGGATAGGCATAGAGGACCCAGAGCTTAGATTAAGGAAACGGTATCTTGATATGGTGCTTAATCTAGATGTCTTTGAGAGAATGAAGACGAGATTCAATATTATCAAAGAGATTAGATTATGGATGTATAGTCAAGGATATTATGAGACCGATACACCGATATTGCAACCAGTTTATGGCGGTGCAGCTGCTAAGCCTTTCATAACACATGTTAATGCATTAAATGAGGATTGGTTCCTAAGAATTGCCCCAGAACTATATCTTAAGAGATTACTTGTTGCTGGTTTTAATAAGGTCTTTGAACTTGGCAAGGTCTTTCGTAATGAAGATATTGATGTAACACATCATCCTGAATTTTCATCAATGGAAGTCTACATAGCTTATGCTGATTATAATGACATGATGGAACTTGCAGAACAATTAATTTCGAATCTAGCATTAAAGCTTACTGGAGGATACTTAATAAGGTATCCGGTTGATTTGGAACGTGTAGGCACATGGTATCTTGAGAAACTTGATAGAGATAAGATAAAGGAGTACCTAGAATATACTTTATGGAGCTATAGTGGTAGGAAGAAGAAAGTTTCTATAGGAAGCTCTGCTATTGATGAGTTTTTAAAGAGTCCATTGAAGTGGTTGAAGGATAGAATAGGAGAAGCAAGGCTTTTTATGGAGATTAACCTAAAACCGCCATATCCTAGATATAGACTGCTTGATCTCCTTCGAGAACATATAGGAATAGATCCAGAGACAATAAGTGACCGCGAGATCATGGAGCTTCTCGAACAAAGACAAATAGTTATCAAGGGAGGCTATAACCGTGATATAGCGTTAGTTAAGCTTTTCGAACACTATATCGAAAAGAAACTTGTTGAGCCAACATTTGTCATTGATTATCCAAAAGCATCATCACCATTAGCAAAGCCTCATCGGGCAAATCCAAATCTTGTTGAGAGATTTGAGCTATTTATAGCAGGCCTTGAGGTAGCTAATGGATATACTGAACAAAATAATGCATATGAACAATACATAGCTTTTCTCGAACAAGAGAAGAGGAGAAAACTTGGTGATGAGGAGGCACAGGAACCAGATTACGATTTTGTAGAAGCATTATGCGTAGGAATGCCGCCTGCTGGTGGTATAGGTATAGGGATTGATAGACTTGTAATGCTATTTACGGGTACAACAAGTATTAAAGAAGTAATACCATTCCCAATGGTTAAAAGGGCTAAATATACACATAAGATTATTTAATAATCACTTAATAACCTAATGTTATTTTATTTTCACATTTATAGAATATTTATTTTATAGCCTAGAAAAATAATTATATTGGTTTAATCAGCAATATGATCATTGAAATATCTATGGTAGATATAGTATGGCTGGACTCGACTTTAGTAAGCTATCATGGAGTATTATACGTGATCCTATATACAATTATATTGATTATAATAAGATTATTGAAAAACCCATTATGGACTCTAAACCAGTTCAAAGAATGAGGTGGTTAAGGCAATTACAACTTGCTAATATGGTGTATCCAGGGGCTGATCATTCGCGTTTCCAGCACAGCATAGGAGTAATGCATTTGGCTGGACTATTTGCTGAACATTTAGTTATAGAGTTAGATGCTTTAGGAGATCTTGGAGACTATAGTAAGGATGAACTCATAGAAATTGCTAGAATATCGGGATTGCTTCATGACATAGGTCACGGGCCATTCAGTCATGCCTTTGAGGATGCTATATACTGGTCTATGGATCTCCCTATAAAGGATCACGAAGAAGCTGGTTATTATATAGTCAAATATAGTGTTATAGCGGATATACTTGAAAAATACGGGTTGCTCGAACCTGTATTAAACATATTATCAAGCACTAAGCCTAGCGATCCTCAATTAGCACTTATTAGGAATACTGTTAAAGAATGGATATATCCAGCTGACGTCATGGATTTTCTACTTAGAGATAGCTATTATACTGGTACACGAGAATATGGTATCGTTGATTATGAAAGACTTATTAAACTTAGTCATGTAAACCCCGATGAACCTACTAGTTTATCTCTTGAAGAAAAGGCTATGAGTGCATTAATGAATTATCTTCGAAACCGCATAGCAATGTTTGAAAACGTCTATATTCATCCAGTATCTGCAGTTTATAGTCATACAGTTGCTCTTATTATGAAGCGTATTGAAGAATATAGTCATAAATATAGTTCAGCCATACAGTCTCTTTATAGGGGAGACGCTGATCCATATGTAGAATTAACGGATTACTCAGCTATACATGACGGCCTTATTCTTGCAAGAGAAAATAACGATCAATGGTTATACAGTTTAGTTGATAGTATATTATCAAGAAAACCATTATGGAAATTGTTGTATGAGGAAAAAATAACTGTTAATGCACGAGAATTATCTGGTCTCACGGGAGCTTTATTACTTAAATGGAGTAGAAGTCTAAGAGAAAGTATTGAAAGAGATCTTAAAGAAAGAGTCGAAGACACAATACTTAGTAATTATAAAGATGATTTTTGGATATCACTTAGTACATTAAAACCAACTCCACCTGTTCCTAGTGGTTTCATACAATTATGTAGATCAGTGAACGGTTCTATTAGAAATACAAGAAAACTCACTATTCCAGAGCTACTTGAAAAGGAAGGAATAATGCTTAAGATAATGCTTAGAATATATGTACCCAGAGAAATCGCTAAGGATCATGATAAGAAACGGGTAGCAGAAGAACTTGCTAAGGAAACCGTCATGGAACATATAACTCCAAAAGGCCTTTTTAGCGGAATAACAATGTAATTTATTATATAATTACTAATTATTGTACACTAATCTTATGAATAAATGAGTCATAAAAATTCTTTTTAGAATATACTTAACAAAATATAATGGGAGAAAGCTAGTAGAGGTGTTGATCTTGTCTAATAACTTGAAATTCATAGTAATAGATATACCTATACCCGAAAATTCTAATGTCATAATAGGACGAACTCATTTCATTAAAAGTGTTGAGGATATTTATGAAGCACTGGTAAATAGCGTACCTAATATTAAGTTTGGATTAGCATTTCTTGAAGCAAGTGGCAAACGACTTATACGTTATGATGGTAATGATGAAGAACTCGTTAATACCGCTATAGAGGCCGCTAAAAAGATCGGTGGTGGACATTATTTTGTACTCTATATTAGAAACGCTTATCCAATAAATGTACTTAATGCACTTAAGCATGTGCCCGAAGTCGTAGAGCTTATGGTTGCAACGGCTAATCCTGTACAAGTAATAGTCGCTGAAACTAATCAGGGTAGAGCTATATTGGGTATAGTTGATGGTTATCCACCGCTGGGTGTTGAGGGTGATGAAGATAAAAAAGAGAGATACACGTTCCTAAGAAGAATAGGTTATAAGAAATGACGGATTATTATTTCTTTTTATAATATATTGTCTTTTTCTTTTTATTGTTTCAGTATGGTTTTAGACAATTTCTTATATTTAGAGTATTTTATTCTTTTTCAGGACATTATATCCGATTTACAATATATTTCCCAGAATATAATGGTTTTCAAAATAACCATACATTATTCATAAATATAAACAGTATATAAAGGCTATCTCAGTATATTCAGTAGGATAGGGATTACTGTGTTAACTGAGGATAAACAAATAAATAATAAGATCAAGTGCCTTTTCGAGGGCTGTGGATTTAGAATTGTTCTTTGCGAAGATGATGGGCTAGCATGGCTTGACAACGATGAAATAGTTATTAATGCACGGTGGCTCACAAACCATCCTCCGAATATTTCAGAGATTATTGAGGAAATAAATCGTAGCGTAATACATGAACTAATCGAACATATTATAGGTCTAGGCCATGAACATGCCGTTTATGCTGAAGCATTAATCTTTGGCTCCCCCAATTATAGTAAAAGAAAGTAATGAATACAAGTTTTTATAAATGAATAATTAATATGCGGATGTCATATCAGATGTCTTTATTAATTTATTTTCTACACAATCTTTTTAATAATTCTATGCTGAAGCCGCATTTATTTTTCAGTTCCTTAAGTATTTTGTATTGGAAGTAACCCAGTGACACTATGTACATTATTGTGAGTAATAAACGTGTAAGCCATATATTTTCATAGAATAACAAGTGTAAATTATAAAAATATTTTCTAGATATTGATAAAGGCAACTTTATATCTCCATAAAATGGTGCGTCTTTAAATGACTGTAGCAGTAGATCCTCAGCATCATAATATCTTAGATCTTCTGTTATGAAATATTGTCCTTTCACAACGGCTGCACTATATAGAGTCATGAAGTCATGTAGAAAAATCGTTACTATTGGAAGGATAATGTATAGCGCCTTCATAAATTTATCATTGTATTTTGAAACAATTATTGCTAGAAACGGAACAAACCATAGTTGATAATTTGTATTACCAATTTTATTGAGCAGGATCGCTGTAATTATGAGAGATGTACATCCTAGGAGGATACAATCTCTACTACAGCGTGATGTTGATAATAATATTAGGAGGAAAAAATATACCGTCGTATATGGTATTAACCATATCCACGTTATAAAACTTGGTAAAAGCCAGTAATTATAATGGGTAATATGTAATGGTATAGCATAAATACTTAATAGTTGTGGGTATCTTTTACTGTGGAATAACAATACCTTAGATATGAAACTTTCTGGATCGCTTATGAAGAACGGTAGTGTAATTATTGCTCCAAGTAAAATAGTTGTTAGCAAGAACTTAGTTGCCTCTCTTGACCCATTTCTTCTCCAATACATAATGAGGATATATGGAAACATAATTGCAAGGGCATGTTTAGTAAGTATTGCTAGGGAACAAGATATACCTGCTATTATGGGCCTTTTTTTAATTAAACATATGTATGTGGCTAGTAATCCAAATGTAGCTATTGCATCAAATTGGTATCCAGATATTAATGCATATACGCCATAATATAGGAGGAAATAACCAAGAGGTTTTTTGCCAAAGTACCTATAAATAAGGTATGCGATGCCGTATATGAAAAAGATAATCGGTATTTTTGTAAAAATTCTTAATATACCATAGTTTATATAGCCGTAGATCGTATTGGATATAAACGCCCCTACTTTATACATAGGGATCCATATTAATACTGGTAATGGAGGATAAGCGACTTTAGAACTATATCTATATACATTAAATAAACCATATTGTTCAGCCACATTTACCCATTCTATAAAAAAGTTAATATCATATGCATTCCATGAAATTGGGACAAGTAATATCGTGAAGATAATCGACAATACTAGAAGAAATGTAAGTCTTTTAGTGCCAACCCAAAATTCGCTAAAGATCCTCAAAATTCGCTACCTCTTAAATATGTCAAGCTGAACCATAAATACCATATAATATCCTCAAAATATAATAGTTTTTACAATCCCTTCCCAGAGATCTCTTAAATCCTTGATGTTCGATTAATAATCTTATTATTTTTATCATACATTAAATAGCGTTTTTAGAAAGCAAGTACTTATCCGGCATATATATTAAGGATACTTAATAACATCATTGTTAAAAACATTGGAAGTGTAATAGAAGTGAAGTTAAGTCCATTAATACTCGTCCTAATAACTCTAGCTATAGTAGTTGGTGCTATTAGTGCATTCCTAGTACTCCAGCCTATGCAGACTCCAGTTTCGGAGAGTGAAACATCTACACCGACAGAGTCAGCTCCAGTACAACAATCACAAACGACCTCTGAAACAACATCGTCTATGGAGGAAATAAATATTGAGGGTCCATGGTATGGTACGTATACAAGTCAACATGGAACAGGGAGATGGGCTGCTAGGATAAAAAAGGCTGGAGACAAGTACATTGGTGTACTAACATTAACAGGCCCGTATCAAGTTGAGGCGATGGTTGTACAAATAGAACTAATCGGTAACCAAATAACTTTTGGATGGGCTGGAGGAGCTACATTCACTGGAACAGTATCCGGAAACACTATGTCGGGGACATGGGAAGCACCAGGAGGAGTTGATAGTGGTACATGGAGCGGACAAAGGGGGGAAACCGATATAACTCCTGAATGGCCTACTAAAACAAGTCCATCGACAATTACAACTATTACTGAGACAACAACTACAACATTAACTACTGCGACAACAGAAACTCAATCAACTACAGCTACCACTACATCACCATCACTTCCAAATGACATAATGAATACAGTAAATAATGACTTGTTAAACACATTGGCCCAAGTCTATGGTGACGCATCATTACTAGGATACTCCATTATCGATGATCAGTATTTTATGGCATATGCTATACCTGTTAATGTAAGTATTCCATATGATGAAGGACAGACTATTCTCAGCTTGATGCTGGAAAAGGGTTATCAGCAAGTAAACTTTATAGCAACAACACAAGGGTATTCAGTAGTTGTATTTAAGATCTTTAATGGCATCGAGTATAATATTGTTATCTCTGGCAATATTGGCTCGAATGAAATAGGTGTGATGGTGGTTGCTGTTTATTAAGTGACAAATCCTCGTTATTTATAAATTTATAATATGTTTAATCATTCAATAAAATCTTTAGTGATCTAAACAGTTCAGTTAATATATGCCGATTTAGTATATGATGCTTAGACGATACTGATGAGGATGTATAGATATAGGTATAGGAGATAGGGATTCAATATGGTTAGGGCTTTGGCGAGAGTACTAGTTTATAAGCCGAGTAAGAGAGCCTTGGATGGCTTGGTTATTACAGGTTACGACAACGATGAGATTGATTGGAAAGAACTGGTTTTTAGAAGTAAAGTAGAGAAGCTTGTCAATCGTATGGCAGTTGAAGCATCAAGACTATCATATCACTATAGAAGGGATAACGTATATACGCAGGTAGTAATTGAGGCTCCAGGTATAGTTGTTTGGGAAGGAGAAGGTGAAGTAACGGGTGTTGATACGGTATTTTATCCATTAATGACAAGACTTGATAAAATTATCTTATATAAGAGAGAAGGTGAGAAACTATCACCTATAAAGACTATTGATGTAGGCAGAGAATTCTATATATATGATGGTACGATACATGTTAAGGATGATCTTGAGTTCGACGCCATAGGATTTTATACAGATAAAGGCTTAAGGATAATGCTTAGAGAAGAACTTAAACTTCCAATTCAAACACGGATAAAGGAAAAGCCGAAGCTGAAAAAGGCTAAGAAGACAAAGGCTAGAAAGAAAACTAGTAAAACTAAGAAGAAAACTAGATCTAGAAGGAAAAAGAGATCTAAGAGAAAAAGAAGGTAAATAATCGTGTAGATCTATTTGCAATATTTATAGCTTATTTAATGACTAAATAATATTTAATATTGTGCATCTAATTTAGGTAGGACATCTGAGTGGAGGGACCAGCATTGTCCGGGCCCCCATTCCATATACTAGCTAACAAAGAGGATATTGCTGAGAGAGCAATTGTAGTGGGTGATCCTGGTCGAGTGATTATTCTTAAGGATCTTCTTGATAATCCAAGGGTTGTTAATGAGCATCGTGGTTTATTGACTGTAACGGGTATGTACAGGGGTGTCCCTATAACGATAGCTACTCATGGTATTGGTGGACCTAGTTCAGCAATAGTTTTTGAAGAACTTGGTATGCTTGGTGTAAGGATTTTTGTTAGATTAGGTACGGCTGGAGGTTTTCTGCCAGAACTAAAGATCGGTAGGGTAGTAGTAGCATCATCGGCAGCTCATTATCCTGGCGGTACTATAGGGCAATATATTCCTAATGCATGTATGGCTAATGGAGCGCATCCTGAATTAACATACAGGATTATGGAGGAACTTAGAAGAAACCATATAGACTTTATACTAGGCCCTGTTCTAAGTAGTGATGCATTTTATGCAGAAGACCCGGAATTTGCACGTAAGTGGGCAAGGTACGGGTTAGTGGCTGTTGAAATGGAATGTGCAACATTATTTGCACTTGGATGGATGCGGGGCTGGAAAACAGCATGCGTTCTTGTTATAAGTGATAATTTACTTGAAATGGAGAAGGAGCCTAGATTCGCTAAAACAACGGATCTCAAAGACATATTTAATAGAGTTGCTAAGGCAGTACTTGATACAATTATCAATATACAGCCATAGCATGGTTCATATGTATTGCATCAAGTTTCTACATGTTATTCAGGAATTGTCTTCTTTGTAGAGTAGTACCGCTTCATAGGGTATAGGAAAAGAAAAATAGAAGGTAATTTTTATAATATTTGTTCAATGCTTATTTAGTAAGTGGTGGTTGTGTTGGAATGTCTATAAAGATCTATAATACTTTATCTAGGAGATTAGAGATTCTAGAGCCTTTAGAACCCGGTTTTATAAAGATGTATGTATGTGGGCCGACTGTTTACGACTATAATCATCTAGGTCATGGTAGGACATACGTGTTATTTGATGCCTTTAAAAGATATCTTGTTCTTCGGGGATACCATGTAAGACACGTTGTTAACATAACTGATATCGATGACAAGATCATTAGACGTGCCAAGGAAGAAGGTAGGGATTGGAAAGACGTAGCTGATGAATATACGAAGGACTATTTTTACATCCTGGATAAACTCAATATACAAGTGGATATACATCCGAGAGTAACTGATCATATAAAGGAGATCATTGAGTTTATCCAGTTATTAATAGATAAAGGCTATGCTTATGTAGCCAAGAGTGGTAGTGTATATTTTGATGTAGATAAATATGATGATTATGGTAAATTAAGCGGACGTGTAGATAAACACTTGTGGAGTCAAGAGCAGGAATTCATTAGTGAAAAGAAGAATCCATACGACTTTGCATTATGGAAGGCGGCTAAGCCGGGAGAACCATGGTGGGAGTCTCCATGGGGTAAGGGTAGGCCTGGATGGCATATAGAGTGTAGTGTTATGAGTAGTCGCTACCTTGGCAAACAATTTGATATACATGGCGGCGGCACAGATCTTATATTTCCTCACCACGAGAACGAGAGAGCTCAAAGTGAAGCAGCACTTGGTGTTAGACCATGGGTTAAATATTGGATGCATATCGGCATGTTCACTATACGTGGAGATAAGATGAGTAAGAGTTTAGGCAATATTATACCATTAAGGGAGGCTTTTAAGAAATGGAGCCCTGAAGCCATAAGGCTATTCTATCTAAGTCTACACTATCGTAAACCACAAGACTTCACAGAAGAAGGTATACATCAATCACAGCTCCTCTATGAGAGATTAGTTGCTACGATTAATTTATTGAACAAGCTTTCTCGGGAATCAACGGATCCCCATAGGCTTAACGATAATGATCTTGAGATATTATCTAGACTACTAAATAATAGGAGAATGTTTCATGAGGCCCTATCTAATGATTTCAATACAGCCCTAGCTTTAGCTGCTGTCAGGGAACTTACAAACATAGTGTTTAAAGATATACAGTATAACCCAAAATATACCCTGGTCGAGAAGGCTTATCAGCTTTTAAGAGAATACAATACGGTTCTCGGAGTATTAGACAAACATTTCGTAAAGCCCAGTGAGGAACTAAAAACACTACTAGACGAAGTTATAGGCGTCATTGTAGAAATTAGGAAAGAACTTAGAAAGAGAAAGGAATACGATCTAGCAGATCGTATTAGGAGTGAGCTCGAGAAGAAAGGAGTAAGGTTATTAGATAAAGGACTAGAAACAACGTGGATTATTGTAAAGAAATAGAATAATTCTTTTACCGAAATACTAGTCTTTGAACCTATGATTTCCTCGATATTAATATTTATTTTAGAGAATAAATGCTCATGGAGCAGGGGGTGTCTTCATTGGACACCCTCTGGTGTCCGACGGTTCTTCATCGCACATATAATATTTCATATAGTTTTCCATAAATATTTTTATTAACACTTTATTAACGATCCTGATATCCTATCATTATTACATGGATAAAAATATTTAGATAATACATGTTTGATTATGAATGTATATGGACTGCTTGGCTGGCGGTGTCTTTATTGACTATATCCTCTAGTCGTAGATGGAGAAGTAGTGAGAGAATAGCTTTAGGTTTTCTAGAAGAGATGGGATATAGGATTATTGAGACTAGGAAGAGGATCAAGATTCATGGTATTGAGGTCTCCGAGATAGACGCTATTGTTGAAGATGAGGATGGTAATAGATATGGTGTTGAAATTAAAGCTGGACGTATTGATGTTACTGGTATTAGACAAGCATATGTTAATGCTATTATTGCTGGTGTTAAGCCAATGGTTATTGCTAAGGGGTTTGCTGATGATGCTGCCGCCGCATTAGCTGAAAAACTTGGAGTTAAGGTGCTACAACTTAGTGATTACTTTCTTGTAGAGGCCGAAGAACTAGAGTTATTGATTAGGGACGCAATTGATCATTTGATCTCTGACATGGTCTCAGTACTTATTTCTTCAAACCCTCCATCACCGGAGGAACTTGATTTTTTAAGGATTATTGTTAGAGAGCCCACTATAATGGATGCTTCAAAGGCATTAGGTAGGAGTATTGATGATATTATTAAGAAGCTTCGACAATTACAGAATAAAGGAATTCTTCCAAGGGGTACCAAGAGTTATCGTTTATTAAAACTATATGCTTCACTAGTAATTTTGAAAGATGAAATTAGACGCATAATTACACAGCTAAGGCTATGTATTGCCGAAAAACAGTAGGAACTATCTTTTAATTGAATGAGAAAATCTTAATATTTGGATATAAGCGTCATTATAGAGGATTGAAGGAGGTGGATAGGAAATGCCTAAGTCACCAACTATATTACTTAAAAAAGAGCTTAAAAAGAGATCATACGAGCTTCTAGACATCTATCGCTTTAAAGATAGGGATTTGATTAGATTAAGGAATATATTGACTGGAGAAGTTCATCTCATTACTAGTGAGAAGCATGTTTCTGATCTAACTAGCTACGAAGAACTTGTTGAATTTGTTAATAGACTCTTATCAAAGATCGAAAAATGAACTTGCCAATTAATCCCATTACATTAGTATTTTAGGGATTAACAACTAATTGTAAATAGAACAACTATACTATGTCTCTACTGAGGAATGTAGTATTATGACTAGAAGAATCCTCAATAGAATAGCTTTAATAACCGATAGAATCGATCCTGTCGTTAATGGATTAATTGAGTTATACAATACTATTTCTCAAAAATATAATGTAGACTTTCACGTTATAAAAATTCGTTCTTGGAAAAGCTTAGGCGAAGCTAGAGACTTTAGTATAAATCTAGATTTCGACGTAGTACATGTATACTTAGATCATAGTGATTCGATGAAATTATTATTAATGCTTACATTATATAGTGGGCCAAAATTGCTTGTATTTACTGAGAGAAGCTGGAGTAGAGGCAGACTATCCAATTTAGCTCTATCAATTCTTCTCTCTATTTTAAAGACTAAGGGTATTAAAGTACTACTATATTATCCGACAAGTTATGAAAGATATGTCATTAGAAAGATCATGGGTTCTATTGAAAGATACCATATAGATACATATATGGTTAGTGAAAAACCAAATTTACCACTAGAATTTTTAAGCACTGAACCATTAGTCCTATTAATGCCTATATATTTCGATATTGATAAGAATGCTGTGGAACATCTTATCGAGACACTTAGAGGTACTGGCTTAAATATTAAAGCTGTACTAATAGGTTCTAAATGCATTAAGACACCATATACACTTTGCATACAAAGTGACTCATACTCTGACTATATAAAACAGGTATCATTAGGTATCGCTTTAAAAGGAGATCCTTTCTCTAACAAAAATATACTAGAATTAATTAGCTACGGAAAACCAGTTATTGCATATAAGGACTCAAGTATAGCATATACGCTACTAAATAGCGGCTTAGTTTACATAGTTGATAAAACCGATCCCGACACAATTGCATCTGAAATAATTAATGTCATAAACAGACTGGATATACATAGGAAAATACTCGTAAACTTCAAACCTCCAATAAAAAACAAAGATGAATTAGCTGAGCAACTATTTAAAATACTATTAAAATTATCTATATAATGATAATATTTTAAGTATTACAAGTTAATTCTAGTAAAAATTCTAGGCCTAATTAGTACTATTGCATCAGCTATTTAATCGTGTTTATACAGACATCATATCTCACAATACTTAGGTTGCTGATAAATCTGATACACTAAAGGCTCTAAGGGGTAAAGGCTATCTCTAAATATAAATTATATACATTACATTGATCGCGGAAGTTACAATTATAATTATAGTTTTAGTAGAACAATACCGCTAGTTATTCTTGATTAATATATTTTAGCCAACTATGATTGTTTTGTATATAGGAGATTATTTATGAAACATATTTATAGGTGTAAGGTTTGTGGCAGATTTGTTGAAGATAGTGTACATTGTGGTGTACATGCGGATTTATTCCTTGACTCTGATAAAAGAAAGAAGCTAAGTAAATTATTATCTGGTCTTTTAAGGCATTATCCCTGGGAGATCGGTGTTAATGTAGATAAAGATGGGTGGGTAAATATAGATGATCTTGTTTATGGTATTAAAACTAGATGGAGGAATAAAGAACTATATCAATGGGTTACGAGAGAACATATAATAGCTATTGCAAAGCTTGATCCTAAAGGTAGGTTTGAAATTAAGGATAATCTTATTAGAGCTAGATACGGGCATAGTATTGACGTGAAAATAAAATATGAGATCCACTATCCAGACACATTATATCATGGGACTAGTATTGACAATTTAAAAAGTATCTTGAAAGAAGGTCTAAAGCCTATGAAACGTCGTTTTGTACATGCAACAACAAGTATTGAGAATGCATTAGAAACAGGTAGAAGACATGGCAAACCAGTTGTTCTAAGAATAGATGTTGATTGTTTAAAAAAGCATAATATTCCTGTGTATAAGGCTACTAAGGATATTTACTTAATACCTTATGTACCTAGAGAATGTATATTATATGGTTTAGATGAGGAATATTAAGATTAGATGGGATGTAGATCATGGAGATCTGTGTAGCGTGGGGGAATGGGTGTATAGAATTTAAAGTTAGGAATAATGAATTAGAAATAAATGGTGAAAATGTAAAGATTATTTTAAGGCCAAGAGTTATCATATTTACTAATGGAGTTACTGATTATGAGTTAGGGGAATCCGGTAGAAAAGCTAAGAAGAAATACATATACATTTATCCTAAAAATGGAATAGAACCAATTAATAAGCGTGGCAAGTTTTTGAAGGAATACTCATTAGATAGATTTGAGATCATGTATCAAAAACTAAGCTTTAGTGAATATATGACGATAATCACTCCTGGAGAATACCTGTATGATTATGTAATCATAACTAGGGATATCGTTACAATAGCTATGAGTGGTAAGAAAGAAGCTTATTTCTATAAGGAGGAGAATAAGTTAACGATCTATATAGTTTAAATAGTTATTGTCAATTTGTAAACTGATCTGTAAGGCCGGAAGTCATCATTTATCAGACAATCCAGCGTTCTTCATCTGTTTGAGAATAATCTTCTACCATGTTATAAGCGTTCCTCTTTTAATTACTCCTTCAGTTATCGCGTTTACTGCCTCTTCTACATTATATCCCGATACAATTATACTATCAATGCCATATTCCTTAGCAAGTTCTAATGCTTTCTCAATCTTTGTCTTCATACCGCCTGTTACGTCTATCCCATAGGACTCCTCAAGTAGATCTAATATTTCCTTATAATTTTCTTTATTGATTAATGGTATAAGCTTTGCATCGCTATATTTCATTGGATCTTTTGTATGTATTCCATTAACTCTCTCAAGATAAACTATCCTCTTAGGCCTAAGCTCTATGGTAAGTACGGCAAATAATTCCTCTGTAGAAATGACGCGATAGTAACCATATTGATCAAGTATACAATCACCATAAATAACGGGTATTAGGCCTTTATTAATTGCCCGTTTAATAGGTTCGGCAAATATTTTATATCCTCTACCATTCCATAAGACTATGCTACTAGTCTGCATAGATACTATGTCTAAGCCGTGATCGATGAGTTTTGTAATAATTATTTGATTAAGGGTCTTCGTAGCCTTATGGCATAGGATAAGGGTCTTACGATCTCCATAAACATGTCTAGACTTAACTACTGGATGGGCGAATGATCCACCTCCATGTCCAAGCACTATCTTTGCTTTATTACTCGATAGTGAAAGTATTTCAGTAAGTTTCTCTAAGGCATTATAATCTATAGAGAAAGGTTTGTCTTTAAATGTGATCCATGAACCACCTGCTTTAACGAAAACTAGATCCATTTCTATCAATCCATAATATTCGGTTTCTCCAGTATCCCATATCCATAATTAGAATAAATAGTTATTTATCGCTATAATGAAGTAACTAATTATTATAATGGAAACAGATAATAAAAGCATATCACTCACTAAGAATCATTTTAGCAAGTTCAACGAAGCCTAAACCGCTAGGTTTACTAAGAATTATATCTGCTTGCTTCTTCAATTCCTCATCAGCATTAGATACGGCTATCTTTAAACCCACCACATCAAACATTTCTACATCCATAAAACTATCACCTATAGCTATGGCTTCCTCTCGATCAATTCCAAGTTCATTCATCACATACCTTAATGCTTTATCCTTACCAGCATCAATTGGTGTAAAATGAATAGCGTAGCCACTAAATCCAGGTCTAACATGATCATACTTATTTAAAACATACTCTTTAATCATATGATAAACCTCAATTGCTTGATCTCTATACTTATTCCTAACTTTAACCGCAAAATCATGGTATCTGAAAATATTCTGCCATGAACCAATAACATATTCACCAAATTTTCTCTCAACATCCAACAATACATCTCGTGCAGATAACTTTGACAATTCTACAAGATTATCAGAACCAAAATATATGAAGGCACCTGTTTCCCCTATACATGGACTCCTTAAGCCTATATACACACTCAAACCAACAACAACAGGTAGAGCATTAGATGATACCAAAACTACTGCGACATTCCTTCTCTCTAATTCCCTCATATACCTTATTGCATCTATGTATAATACTGTAGATTTTCTATCAATAGTTATTGTACCATCAATATCTGTTGCAATTAATTTAATATTCTTCATACCATGACACCTTGTATATTATAATGCCTATATACCATCATATTAATTAATAATACTAATTAAGTTTCTAATAATTTAATTGAGCATAATTAGGATGTTAAGGTGGATAACACGATGACTCTATACTTCATAGGGATAGGGCCTTCAACAGAATATTTATCGTTAAAAGCAATGAAGATTCTTAGAGCAATCAATAAGATCTATATAGATACATATACTAGTATAATACCCGATTTTTCAATCGACTTCATAAAGAAATATGCTAAAAGAGATAGTGAAATAGTCATAGCTAACAGATCAGTATTGGAGGGCAGAGGCATAGATTTTATTGTAAAAGAGGCTAAGGAAAAGAACATTGCAATCATAGTACCAGGAGATCCGTTCATAGCCACGACTCATGATGCTATCAGAATTGAGGCTCTGGCCAATGGTGTAGATGTCAAAGTAGTTTATGGTGTAAGCATATATTCTCTTGCTCCTAGTGCTACAGGTCTACAAGCATATCGTTTCGGCAAGACTGTTACACTAGTATATCCCCAGGAATTCAAGCCATATAGTGTTATTGAGACTATATATAATAACATGAACCAAAGGCTACATACACTTATTCTTCTAGATCTAAAGCTTGAAAAGGGGATTGCTATGACGATAAAGGAGGCTGTAGAGATACTTCTAGATCTTGAAAAGGAGTATAGTGGTAGCAGTAGGTTGAGAAATGTAGTAGCTGTAGGTTTAGCGCAAGTAGGTACGGAGAATGAATATGTTAGAGCAGATCTACTGCCTAATCTAGGTAATTATGATTATCCTCCTCCGCCCCATAGCATTATAATAGTTGCTGATCCTCACCCCATGGAACTTGAGGCTTTACATTTAATATGTAATTTGCCTCAGCATATTTATGAAAAGCTCAATAGGATATCTAAATATAATTCAAATGCGATCCTTTAATTAGATCGCCTATACTTACAACAATAAATTTATATTTCTTGATACTTACTATATGGTTGGGTTAACCATATGGTGGATAAATATAAGACCATATTAATCACTATAATAATTGTTATAGTAATTTTAGTTTCTGTACTGACTTACTTTAAGTACTCTGTTCCAGCTGAATATAATATTTCCAGTGAACCAACAATAGTCGATGCATTGAACAGAACTGTATCATTAAATAAAGCACCTGAAAGAATTATATCATTGGCTCCAAGTATAACAGAGCTGGTATTCATGCTTGGTCAAGAAGATAAGCTAATAGGTGTTGATAGTTCTTCATATAATTCATCCTATCTTGGGATTAATAATTATTGCAGAGAGCATAATATCTCTGATGTAGGAGGTTATTGGTGGAATACAATAGATATTGAAAAAATTATATCATTAAATCCAGACTTAATCCTAGCTGATATGGGTGCGCATATAAAGCTTAATCAAACATTCTATGAGTATGAATTAACGGTCATATATCTTCATGGCGGAAGTTCTTCATCTATAGATGATATATATAGCGATATAGATATAATTGCTAATGTATTCGATGTTGCGGATAAAGCTTCCGAGTTAAAGAGCAATATTTCATTAAAGATTGAAAATGCAAAGAAATATGCTATTGAAAATTGTTTGAATGGAAAAAGGGTACTCATAGTAGTAGGTTTCTATAATGGTATATGGGTTTCCGGCGAACAGACATATATTGATGATTTGCTTAATAATATAGGACTAGATAATGCTGCTGAAGTAACTGGTTGGAGTATAGCAAGTATTGAGGACATAGCAAGATGGAATCCGGATGTCATAATCATCGCGTCTATGGGTATAGATTACAATGTAATAAATGAATCTGGACTGCCATTGCTTAAGAAACCAATAATCATACTTAATAGTACAGAAACAGATATTCTTATGAGACCTGGGCCTAGATTGGGTGATGCTGCATTACTAATAGTGTATAAACTGTTCAATGCTATTGGTGGATGTTAACTTGTTTAGAAAATATGTTTGTTTCTTTACGTCATTAGTAATTATTCTATTATTGATTGGTATGATATACTATGTCTCACTGTATTATGGTCTAAATGAAGTTCCTCAACAAATTATGGATAAAATAGTATTATATAGAGAGACTAGATTAATAGTGGCTCTATTATCTGGATTAATTCTAGGATTTACTGGCTCGGTTCTCCAATCAAGTCTTAGAAATCCGCTTGTTGATCCATATATTCTGGGTATAGGGGGTGGAGCATTATTTGCTACATATATGTATCATTTAGTCTTTAAGATAACTAATCTATATTGGGGAGCTTTAATTGCTTCTATTGGAGGCTTAACAGCTTTAGCATTAACACTAGTTATTGCAGAAACTATCGGCGGGTCCGATGTAGCATACGTATTATCCGGTATTGGAGTATCTAGTATGTTCTCTGGTTTATCCATAGCCACATACTATGTAATAATATCAGTTAATCCCGCCGCATCATATGTATTTACATTGCTTATAGGTAGCTTCGTTAATGTAACACCATCACGTATACCTATAATGATTTGGCCCTCACTAGTACTTGTAATATCATATTTCATATTCTCAAAGCCATTAAATGCAATGGTTATAGGAGATGATTATGCTAAACAACTTGGATATAATCCGAGGTTCATTAGAAGAATTATAACTATTTTGTCTGGAATAACGGCTTCTATAGTAGTAATGGTATCTGGTATTATAGGGTTTATAGGATTAGTGTCTCCTCATATAGCTCGTTTAATCATTAAATCAAATGATAATAGACTTGTAATTCCAATATCTGGTTTAATTGGTTCTCTATTACTTATTTCAACTGATAATTTCTCTAGAATTATTTTATCTAGTTTAGTTGGAGAAATTCCTGTTGGTGCCTTAGCGTCTTCTTTTGGTTCTCCATTCTTTTTATTTCTATTGATAAGAAGATTTAGAGGTAGAGTTTAATGATGCTTGACAAGATCGTCTTAGACAATGTAAAGATTGTTTATAAAAAAGGGAAAATAATTGCCATAAAAAACGCTAATATAGTTGTTAAGAAGGGAGAGATTTTAGGAATCATAGGATCAAATGGTGCCGGTAAAACGAGTCTGTTAAAGGCTATTGCAGGAATTGTTCACTATAGTGGATTAATATATATTGATGGTTATGAAGTTTCCCATACACCGCATAAGGTTATAGCGAGAATACTATCCTATGCTGGTGACATGGATGTTCCCGAGATATTGTCATTAACGGTGCTTGAAGCGGTATTGACTTCACGATATCCTGTATCAAAAGGCTTCTTTGAATCTGAAGAAGATATTAAGAAAGCCTTAGAAGTTCTCGAAACACTTGGAATACTTGAGCTTAAGGATAGAAGGCTTGATGAACTAAGTTCCGGTGAATTAAGGAAGGTAATTCTAGCCATGGCTTTGGCGAGGGAACCTAGGGTTATTCTATTAGACGAACCTGATGCCCATTTAGACATGGGCTCAAAGATTGTAGTTTCAAGGATTATTAAAGAACTTGGTAGAAGATCAATAGTTATCTTTACAACGCATGATATATTGTTTGCTATTAATACTGCTTCAAAGGTCGTATTATTAAAAGACGGAGAGATTATAGGTTATGGAACAGTCGATGATATTGTTAAAAATGATTTATTATTTAAAACATATAATGCTAGGTTTAAAATCCTCCTAGATCCTGATACTAATAAGCCAGTGCCTATTCCTTTCTACGAATGATCTCTAGTGCTTCATTTACCGAGACTATTTTAGCTCCATATATTTTCTCCATAAATTCTAATGCATACTCATGATCTTTCTTACTAAATGCTGCAACAGCATCTTTTACAACAATAATATTGTATCCATAATAGAATGCATCTCCTGCTGTATGTAGTACACAGATATGTGTGTGGATACCTGTAAGTATAACTGTATCTATCCCTAGATCTCTTAGTAATATATCGAGACCTGTGTCTCGAAAGCCGCTATAGGTGCGCTTATATAATACAATATCTCCGTTCCGTGGCTCTAGATCTTCTATAATCCTAGCTTCGGGCGAACCAGCTAATGCATGGGGTCCCCAGATCTTAAGCTCATGATCGTGGGGTAAGTGATTATCAGCTACATGTATTACAGGTACACCATATTTATGGGCTTCCTCGATAAGCCTCTTAATACTTGGTACAATAGCTTGAGCATCAGGGCTACGGAGTCTGCCATAGACAAACTCATGAAGCATATCTATGACAATAAGAGCAGGCTTCACAATACTTCACCCCAGTTTTTAATTAATAGATAAGGGATATAATAGAGATTATTACAACAAAATATACAGATATGATGAACGACTTCGGAACAGAGGATACAGCCTATCCTATGAAGAACCGTGTGAGGGCTGAATTAATATTAAATGAAAAAGCCTTCTATAATAGCCATGGATAATTATATAAATTTGCACTTGAAGTAGATTAAGGCTAGTATATTGATTAGGGGATTATATTGGCTTCTAAATATTTAGTATTAGGTGGTTCTTCAGGCGGATATCTAGCCATAATGGTTTCTAGATTACTTGGTATAGAATATGGAAATATAGTTGTTAAAAAATTCCCAGATGAAGAGACATACATAAGGATAGTCAATGATGTTGCTGGCAAAATTGTTGTCTACATTAACTCATTACAACCTAGTCCCAATGACAAGATTATTGAAACCATATATACGTTATACACGTTAAAGGATCTCGGTGCTGAAAAAGTCTATGCATTTATACCTTACATGGCCTATGCTAGGCAGGATGAGAGATTTACAGCAGGAGAAGTAGTTAGTATTGAAATATTAGCTAAACTATTTAGAGATATAGAGACCGACGGGATCTATACTATTGATATGCATCTACATAGAATAAGTGATCCAAGAGCTTTATTCGGCGAGAATTTCTACAATTTAACAGCAATACCTCTACTAGCTGATTATGTTAAGAAACACTATGAATTGGATAAGCCTATAGTCATTGGACCAGATGAGGAATCTCTGCAATGGGCTAGGGTTATGGCCGAGTGCTTAGGAGGCTTAAAATATGATGTTCTTATTAAGAAGAGGGTCTCTGCTGAAGAAGTTATTATTGAAGTTGCTAATGTAGATGTGAGTGATAGAGATGTGATCTTAGTTGACGATATAATTAGTACTGGCGGCACAATGGCTGAATCACTAAAGGCTCTCTATAATCTTGGAGCTAAAAGAGTACTCGTAACATGTGTCCATGCATTACTTGTTGGGAAAGCTTATGAGAAAATATTATCTTATAAACCTCTTGATATGGTTGCAACCGATACTGTTCTAAGTCCAATTAGTAGAGTATCTATTGCACCACTCATAGCGAGAACAATAGAAGAAGATATTATGAGCTAGTTGTTTTCTATTCTTTAACTATTTTTAAGATTATGATAAATGATGCTAGTTCTACAAACACCACATAAGTTATCAAATAATCTATCCACTTATTGCTTAATAAGAAGCCTATAATAACATTCCCAATAGTCCATGAACTACCAAATACTAATCCATATAATCCATATGCATAAGCTCTTGATCCAGCTTCAACTAGGTCTGCTATGGATGCCCGCATTACAGTCTCATATATTCCCATTAATATGCCCCATATAATACTCATGATAACTAGTGTTTGAATAGACATACTTGTAAATAATACAATAATTAATACCGGTAATAATGGCGTTATTAGAAGGATCTTTAGCTTAATCCTATCATAGAGAAAACCCGCTGGTAATGCTATTAATGCATCAGACGCCATTGCAATAAGGTATAATGATGCAATAAGGTATTTACTAATAATACCAAGGTGTTCAATATAATATGATACTATGTGCCAATGTATGAATCCCATTGATAGAAACGTCATTGAAGCTATATAAAGATAATATTTTCTGCTAAAACCCCTAAATCTCAATGTATTTTTAGGAATGGTTTCTACAGAACGTATTCTAGGATAGATAGTCATAGCTATTATTACTAGTAGTATAGCTATGGAGGCAGGTATGAATAAATACCTAAATACAAGTCTAAAATCACCTCCGGTATTATATAGGCCCCATGCAACAAATCCTGGGCCAAGAATAGCCCCGATCTGATCCATCAGTTCATGTAAACCAAAACCTTTACCCTTTCCAATGCCTTCAGTAACTTCTGCTAAAATAACGTCTCTAACGGGTGCTCTAAGGCCTTTACCCATTCTCTCTATTAATACAAGAATAAATGCTAATTCCCATTTTCCAACGAATGCTAATAATGGAACAGCGAATAAATTTATGGAATAACCTAATAGTACAAGACACCAATATACACGGCTCGACCTAGTATATCCAGCTATAAAGCCACTAACTCCTCTCATAAAGTAATTTAATAGATCTCCTATGCTAATTACGCCAGCAATAACTATGGAAGCTTCAAGATACTCTAAATAGGCTCCAAGAATAGATCTAGCCCCTTCATAAGTTATATCGGCAAATAAAGAAATGAAACCTAGTAGGAGGAAAACAATGATCATTCTTTTTACTGGCAATACACTTCCCCTATAATGCATTAATGAAAGAACATCATTAATAAAAATAACTATAAAATGCAATCATTCTTGACAACACTATGATTTAGTAGAATATACATATACCTTTAACAGTCTATACCCTGTATAGATCATTTAAAAAAGTGTACAGAAACGTGATAGTGAATAAAACGCTAACCACTTGTTGATGCGGGCCCGCGGGGATTTGAACCCCGGACTACCGGCTTAGAAGGCCGGC
>Ga0180301_10000521_pt1 | contig 29562 bp, 73 predicted proteins | sample GuaBasSediGuay16_FD_121797 | JGI IMG/M metagenome (GOLD analysis project Ga0180301, IMG submission 121797) | Subseafloor sediment microbial communities from Guaymas Basin, Gulf of California, Mexico - Guay16, Core 4569-2, 12-15 cm | ecosystem: Environmental > Aquatic > Marine > Hydrothermal... | reverse complement strand
TATCACGTAAAAAATTACATAATATGAATATAACAGTGTTATTAAACTTTTATCAAATACCCCCCTATTTAAAAAAAATAAAAAAGGAAAAAAAAATAAAAAAATAAAAAAAGAAAAAAATAAAAAAACCGAAAACTTTAAATATTAGTTATTACAATTATTAACATGAACAAATCAAAAATTGTGCTCGAGGCCGTGAGCAGCTTCGAAAAGCCGGAGAGCATACATGCGGTCTGGAAGCTCGTCTCGGACAGGATAAGCTACGCGACCTTCCTGAAGTGGTGCGAGATACTCGCGAGGGACGGCAAGATAAACATGCTCGAGACAAGGAGGGTGAAGCTGGTATGGAAGAAATAATCAGGTACGAGGTTGGAAAGGGAATGGTCGGATCTGTCAGGAACAAGGTTCGGGCCTTCATAGAGAACGGCTGTGTGGTTCAGGTCGGCCCCAAATCCTGGATAGTCAGGCCCATCCCGGGATACAACAAAACGACCTACGAGGTCACCTCGGACGGCAGCTTCTTCAGGTGCTCCTGCCAGTACAACAGAACCAAGGGCCTGGTCTGCTCCCACATCCTCGCGGTCACGGAATACATAAAAATGAGGAGGTTGGGATATGCCTGAGAAAAACATGGGAACGAGAACGATAACCGTGTCGGATATAACCAAAAAGAGAACCGAGTCCGGGAACGACTACCTGATCGTGAAGTCAAACGGGGATGTCTTTTACGTCTGGGACAAGGCCCTTTTCGGGCTGCTGAAGCCCGGGAAAAAGTTGAAAGTAGAGATCCTCGAGGGGAAGTATCCACGCATAATATCCGCCGAGGAGGTTCAGGAGGAGAAAGCTGACCTGGACGGCAGGGAGGAGAGGATGATCAGGATGTCCGCCCTCAGGGACGCGACAATACTTCTGTCTGGAGTGAACGGAATGATCTACGAGGAGAGGGTCAGGCAGGTGAAAAGGCTCGCGGACCAGTTCGAGCTCTGGATAAAGGAGGGTGTTTGGTATGAAAAGGAAAAAGGCAAAAGTGAAGGTGAGCGGGAAGCTGGAAGTGAAGCTGGGTGAGGCAACCATCCTGCTCGACTTCGGAGAAAAGGAATAGGAGGTGATAGCATGAACCTGAACGACCTCGCGAGAAGGATAGCCCTGAAAGAGGGCGGAAAGGTGAACCTGAGCATAGCCCAGGTGAAGGAGGTGCTCAGGCTGGCTCTCGAGGAGCTGGCAAAGAGAGAGGAGGCCGAGGTAATAAGGACGCTGAGGAGGTACAGGAAATGGGGGAGATAAAGTTCGAATTCAGGAATGGAAGCTGTGCGCTCAGGATACGGGAGGTTTCGCTGTCTGACGTCTCGATAGCTGCGATAAAGCTACTGCATGTCTTGTTTACTTACTTGGACAGCTACACGCCAGAAGCTGAGATCACGGTCGGCGAGGCCGGGTAGGCCCCCAAACGGCCGAGGCCAGGGGAGCGAGAAAGGGAGGTGATAGAATGGAGATAATAGAGAGAAAGTCCAAGGTCAAGAAGACCGTGATAGACCCGGAGAGTGCGATTCAGGTAAGCTACAACAGCCATGGCCACCTGGTGATCAGGTTCTTCAAGCCGGATAAGGAGAACGAGGACACGGTGCTGGTCTTCACGGCATCACAAACGAGGGCGATAATCAGGTTCGTGAAGAACAGCATAGGTGGCCTGTGGTAATATAATGGAGGTGATAAGACATGACCTTTAGACCGTGGCCGAGACCCTGCCCCGCATGCGGCGGGAGCGGAGTCCAGCGGGGAAAGGACGGGATGCTCCACAGGTGTCCCGCCTGCGGGGGACTGGGCCACTGGGGCCCGTCCTTGATATGGTGCGGGAAATGAAAGGATATATTTGGAATGAATATGCTGGCTGTTGGGATTTACCACCGACAAAAGAGCAATGTGAAGAAATGAAAAAGATGAAACAATGTCCTTATCCCTCTTGTCCGCGATATCCATGTTGGAAGGAGGAAAAGAGAAATGCCAGAAAAGAATGAACCGCTGAATGAATCAAAACGATTCTGGGTAAAAAACAGAGGAGTGCCTTTATATGCTTATCCCGATGTCAAATCCGCAGTTCGGGGATTAATTAAGGAAATTATACAAGAGATAGAATACTGGGAAAAAAGCATAAAAATAGCAAGTGGATTAGAAATTGCATTTTTAAAAAGAAGAATAGCTACTCTTGAGTGGTGTATCGAAAAAATCAAAAAATGGTTTCCAGATGTGTTTGAGGAGGTGGAAAATGAGCAAACCGCTTGACTTGGAAGTGATTAGGAAAGAATTGATTGAGAAATACTGGAAAGAGCAAAAATATGATGAAAAGAAACAAATCAAACGAGATTATACAATTGAAGAAATTTTAGAGTTATTTGAGGAACGCCTCAAATCCGCAGTTCAGGGGTTGCTTTCAGAGATTGAGAAAAAAGTTTCTCCATATTATTCTAAATCAACAGCAGTAATTACTGTTGAAAATGTTGAGGAAATAATAAAGAAATGGTTTCCCGGTGTGTTTGAGGAGGAATGGGAAGATGAACAAACCAAAACCGCTTAAGATTGATGTGGAAAAGGAATTGGTTAGGGGATATGTCGGGGAGCTGGATTTATCCTTCCTGAACGAAATATTGAGAACTAAGCTGACGGAAATCAAGCAACGCATAGAATCCGCCCGCGAGGGGTTGTTGCAGGAGATAAAGGAAAACTATGAAAAAAGCAGAATGGGCTACTACCCAGAGGTTATAGTGGAAGTTGCGAATAACGTGGAAAGGTACAGAACAAGGCGGGAGGTGGTTGAAGGGACTCTCCAGTGGTGCATGGAGAAAATTTTAAAATGGTTCCCGGGTGATATCGAAAATGAATGAGAAACAAGGAAAAATAATTGATGTGAAAGAGACGGGCAATTATGTAGTCGTGACTGTTCAGGGGCTGTTCGGGATAGACGTTAAAATACTGCCAAAACCGAGAACCAAAATCAAGTGGGATAGATACGGGGTACCCCAGGCTCTGGGGTGCAGAGAAGCTGGAAAGACGGCCTTCTGCACAGGTGCCCGGTCTGCGGCGGGAGAAGAAGGCTGGGAAACACGACATGGATGATGTGAGGCTGCACAAGCTTCCCTGTAAAAGGTGCGGGGGTAAAGGTCGGAAAAACGGGTGTGTGTGCCCGATCTGTAAGGGAAAGGGATATGTAATGTGCACGGCTGAGATCCCGGCATGAAAATCTGGATAGACGGCTCGGGCTGGAACGGAAGGGAATCGAAGTGGATAGTCGTGTTCGAGGACGGGACGATCAGGCGGGGCTCGATCCCGGAGGAAAGAACCAACAACCAGATGGAATACGAGGCCCTGATAAACGCCCTCAAGCTCGCCGACCCGGGGGACGAGATACTGACGGACAGCCAGCTCCTGGTCGGGCACCTGAAACGGGGCTGGAGGGTAAAAACCCAGCACCTGCTCCCCCTGTTCCTGAAGGCGAAAAAACTTATAGAGGAGAAAAACATAAAACTGACATGGGTTCCGAGGAGGGAAAACCTCGCCGGAAACCTGCTGGAAAGCTATGAAAAAGTATAACCACACAGAAGACAAAATAAGGAAGTGCCAGGCCGGGATAATCTTTCTCGGGTACTCCCTGGACGGAAAATATTACTGCGACTTCGGCAGATACTGCCAATATGGGGTCAAGGACACCATAAGGACAGACGGGGCCGAGATGGTGATCTATCGCTGTAAGAAATATGGGGTACAGGAAGGGATATAGATTTGAAAACTGGCTTGTGAACGAGCTGAAAAAGCACGGGTTCGTGGTCATCAGGTCTGCAAAATCCGGGGGAATAGATGTGGTCGCCCTCAAGGACGGTAAAACCTTCGGGTTCGAGTGCAAGTATTCATCTGGAAGCAGGATCAGGGTGCCAGAAAGCGAGATGAAGTTCATGGAGAGGTTTATGGATCAGGGCGGACTGGCTTTTCTTGTCGTGAAGTTCAAAAGGAAGGGTGTCTGGGTTCTCTACCCGAACAAAAGCATGTCCGAAAAGGAGCTGAAAGTGTACGGCCTCCCCTGGGATAGGTTTATCTGGTTCGTTTGCTGAAGGTCTTGTCCAGGAGAATGTGAACCGCCGCGGCCATCCCCTTTCTGACGTCGCCCGTCAGCAGTGTCACCATGGCAGGAGTGGTTTTCAGATCGTGGAAAAGAACCCTGTGCCTTGGCCCCAGAATCTTGTAGGGCCAGTCGAGAAACCTATCCACCTCTGGGTATGCCTTTCCGAGAACCGCCTTCGCCACCATCCTGTGAACCTCGTGCCTTGGCATTACAACCAGGTGTACCTATACAGGTTCGAATAGCTCTGGTAAACCGCCCAGTTCAGCCACCTTCTCCCCCTTTCCGTGTCGAGGATCCTTTTCAGGTCCGGCCTGTTTTCTGTCAGGATTCCGTAAACCTTCCTCGCGTCGGTCAGAACCGACTCTATCTCCCCCCACCACTTCCTCAACCCGGCCCTTATAATCGGCTTCAGGATGGGGTTGTTCATGTAGCCAGACAGGTGGTTAAAGATCAGGAGCGACGGGTCGAACCCGCTTTTTATAGCATTTTCCAGCTCCTCCGCCCTTATCTGCTTTATCCCCAGGGTTATGAGCGAGAGAACCCTCGATCTACTGCTGAAAACCCTTCTGATTTCCCTTTCATCCATAAATCTTATTGTCCTTCTTCCTTTTTATCCTCTTTGACCTCTATGTTTTCCTCTGGCAGCTTGGTTGGCTTTATGTCGAGGTTCTGGTCCGGCGTCGGCTCTGGCTCGGCTATGAACTCGAATTTCTGCTCCTCTGGCTTTTCCTGCGGTTCTGGCTTCGGTTCTTCCTTCAGCTCGACACTGGGTTCGGGTTTGGGTTCCTGCTCGATTCTCGGCTGGATTTGGATCGGCATGGGCTGGATGGGCTGCTGTGGCGGTGCTCTCTGTGCCAGGCTTTTCCCTATCTCCTCGACCGTCTTCAGTCCCCGCTCTATCAGCTTGGCGTAGTTAGGTTTCCCTGACTTGTCCACGACCCCGCCTCCGAACTCGTCCTCAAGGAGGCCTTTCAGCTCCTTCCTGATCTCGCTCAGCTCCCTGATCTGATCCACGAGCCCTTTCCTTTCCTCTGGTGTTGTGTTCTGGGCTATTCTCTGCTCCAGGCTCTCCAGGGCCTGGGCGATCCTCTCTATCTTCAGCTCAGTCTCCTTTTTGGTCTGCTCGAGCTGCTTTCCCCAGAGCAGGTTCTTCAGCTCCTCGAGCTGCTTTCCCTGCTCCTCGAGCCTCCTTTTCTCCAGCTCCTGCTGGAACTGAAGCATTCTCTCCAGGGTCTTGTTGTCCCCGTCGGCCAGCTTCATAAGCAAAAACATGTCCTTGAAGTCCATGCCCTTCTGCTCCGGCCCAGAGATCAGGGGGGATAAATACCTGAGCGGAATCGCCCACCTCAAGACATCCCTGACTATGTTGCCGTCCCCGTCCCTGTTCAGCAGCCTTTCAAGAGCTATTGCCTCTACCACGTCCTTGATCACGCTTCCCTTGTCCCCTTTGGTCTCCTTCAGGAGCTCCGCCAGCTCCGAGATCCCTCCCTGTTGCTTCCCGTCCATGTCCGAAAGCAGATTCACCAGGTCAGAAATCACCTCTGGCTTGCTCTTGTCCAGGGCCTTACTCACTATCTCCAGCACTTCCTCGTCCTTCGCCTTTTCAGCCATTCACAACCACCTCCTCCTTCTTTTTGTTACCCATAACCTCGTCCTTGAACGCATTTACCAGCTCCTCTGGGGGCTTGACCCCGTGCCTGAGATATACAGACATGGCCAGGAGAAGCATCCGTATTTTCAGCCTCCTCTGGATTTCAGGGGCGAGTAACAAAAGCAACCTTTTTACCAAAACCTTTAACCCCTCGTATTTTTCAACCAGTTTCTGGTATTCCTTTCTCCTGAAAACGTAAAAACCTACCGATCTGGTGATCAGCTTTTTTGGGGTCATCCCCAGGGTCTCGGCTATGTCCTTTATTCTGGTTTTCAGGCACCAATACCCTATGTCCAGGGCCTGAACTATGTCGGATGTGCTCCTTTTCACGATTTCATCCTCGAGCTCCCGCCTGACCGCAACCTGACCAGATGGTACGGGATACCTGCTTACCCTGATCTTTTCTTCGGTTTTGCTTTTCAGCTCCTTCTTCTCGAGCTCCTCGATCTCCTGATCCGTGAGCTTCGCTATTCTGGAAACGGTTTTTTTTGAAATCCCAAAATTCTTCATGATTTCAGACCACTTCTCCCCCCGAGAAAGAGCATCCCTAATTTCCTTGATGGTTTCCGTGCTCAATCTGGGCATATATCTATTTTGGTTTCCTTCCTTATAAATTTAACCCCAAGGAAACCAAAAGGAAACCAAAAAAGTAAACCAAGGAAACCGAGAAGGAAACCAAGGAAACCTTTTTATTTTTTTCTTTTTTCTTTTTTTATTTTTTTGTTTTTTTCTCTATCAACCACTCCTCCAGAACCGAGTTTACGAATGTTTCCCAGCTTTCCCCTGGATCCTTGTAGTATTCAAGGCCCGACAGGATGTCATCCCTGATTTTCACTCCTGAACAGTAGTTTTGGAAAATATACATCAAGCAGGCGACCTTGTGGGAGCATAGCATTTCTGGTTTTATGCTCGAGAACTCGCAAGTGCATATCAGCTTTATCCCGCCGTCCTGTCTGATCATGACATCGTGGGTTTCCCTGGTGCCCTCGACCTCGAAATGCCAGGCCCTTTTCGTATCCGCAACCAACCTGACCTTTTTGTCTCTCAATAGTGAGAAAGCTTTCCCGAAAACAATGGTTTTCAGTCCTTCAGCCGTTCCGCTATCCTTTCCTCCAGCCATTTCTTCGCATCCCTCCATCTCTCGAACTCTTTCTACTATTTTCAAGTTTTCGGTCAAGCTGTTTTATTGCTTTAAGTATACTGAGTAGTTTTCGTCTTGATAACTGCACAATTCTCAGTTCATAGCACCATTTACAGGGCTGTCCGAAATCGCTTTTTGCAAGCACTATCAGCTTTTTGTTTTTTTCAAGAGCATATTCTATAGCACTCTCTAAAGCAATTAAATGATATATTGAGAAATCTTTATAATCTACAAAGACATAGTCTCTGTATTCGATAAAGTTAGTGTGTTCAATTATTTCTTCGTTGTTGAGCTTTAGCTTTATATCGCCAGGCTCGACTCTAATTTCGATATTATATTTTTTTCTGTGACGATTCAAAAAGTAAATTGCTGCAATATATTTTTCAAAGCTTTGTATTTTATACTTAACAGCTTGCAAACTAAAAGATTGTTCAGATGTTCTTATGTCTAAGTAGCTATAGTCACATATCGCTGATTCAAGAATAATTTTTTTATCTTTGTTTTTTTCAAAAAACTCAAAAAGTTCGTTGAAAACACTGTCTTCTTCAACAAGTACATGCTTTCTTGTTTTTGTGTTCACTTTAAATTCAAACAGAATGTCTCTGAAATCTACAGTTGTATTTATGATATAATTCTCTTCTTCAAAGTCAAACCGTTCCAGATCCATATCGCCGCAAACTTTTTTTGTTTCTTGTGTTTTAAAAGCTATTACACTCTTCATGCCTCACCACCTCCTTTATTTCGTGAGCACTTTCCTAAGCTCCTCGAATGTCCAAACACCCTTTATGTCTAATATTCGGCCCTTCTGATCAAACCTGATCCACTTTTCTCTCATGTTACCACCTCCTATATTAAATAATGTTGTTAACTAATATTTAAACTTTTCGGTTGGTTTCCTGGTTTCCTTGCAGCTCGGTTTCCTTGGGGATGGAAACCAAAAAGTAAACCACAAGGAAACCGCAAGGAAACCAAGAAGTAAACCGAGAGTGAGACGGCTTTCGGTTTTTTTCGGTTTCCTTGGTTTACTTGGTTTCCTGGTTTCCTTGCTGCCTTGTACCCCCTTATTATATATTTATACCTTATAAAGTAGGTTGAGTTTTTAATGTAACTATACAAGGAAACCAAAAAGTAAACCAAGAAAGGAAACCGAGAAAGGAAACCAAAACCGAAAAGTATTTAAATACTATCTATCAATATTATTAATATGAGATGTAAATATTGTGGGAAAGAATGTGAATTTGATTTTTGCAGTAGTTTTTGTTTGGATAATTATATCATAAAAAATCAAAAATGTTGGAAATGTGGCGGTGATTATTTTTTGATTTATGTGGAAATTGAAAAAAGATTTAGAAAATTTTTAAGTAAAGCATATGTGTATAGAGTAAAGTGTGAAAAATGTGGAGATGAGCAAATAGTTAAAACTTTTTTTCCTGTTAGATTTAGAAAATCATCAAAACTAAAAATAAAAAAGGTAGAAAAAAGGAGGTGATCATGTATGCCTGTGCTTTGGAAAGGAAAAGTGTGGATAAGAATAAGAGAGGGGGGAACATGGAAACTGAAAAGTATGAGTGAACCAGTAGGGCAATTTCTTGAGATACCTTTCCCCTCTGCAGAGTCGCTCAGGGAATTTTGTAATAGAAAAATAAAAACTGGAGAAATGCAAGAAACCGAGTGGTAAAAGATTAGGAAGGTTCTGGGGTCGCTCCCAACCTTCCCATCAGAAAAAAGGAGGTGATCAGATGGTCAGAATAAAAGGAATGGTCGAGGTCGAAATGAAATTTTCCCTGACAGGGAAGACATTCCAGGAGCTCGAGGAGAAGGCAAAGGAGATAGCAAAAAAGGTGCTGGAAAAGAGGGGAATCAATTTGGATCTCGAGGATTCGATTGTGTCAGTCGGGATTTCTGGCATAACCGAGACAACATATGGGCTATTGTATGCAGAGGAAGTATTCGTGAGGGTGAGCAGGGGGTTTGGATGGCTGGAGGTAGAGGAATAGGCGGGTAAAGGAGGTGAAAAATGAAAGGAGACAAACCGACAATAGATTTGAACTTCAAGAAAGCATGGCTGATCAAGGGAAACCACAGAATAGAGCTGGAGAGGTTTGGGACTACTGTAGTGGTTTGGGAGTACGGTGGTGATGTTTTGCCAGAAAACCTCGAATTGAAGGGACTGTACGAGATCCTCGAGTTTATCCGTCATTTTTATTACAACCTGAATTACAACTTTGCAGTAGAGAAACCGCTTTATGATCAAACAACAGGGGGGTGAAAGTATGGTGTTCTGTCCGAGATGTCACGGCTCGAATACATATATAGATGTGGAAACTGAAAAGCACGGGAAGCACAAAATCTGCTTGGAGTGTGGTTGCAGATTTCGGTACGAGTCAGGGGAGACCATTATACTGGAATGACTCTTGAGGATTTGTATCGGGATTGGATCAGGAAGGGGAAACCCGAAATGGAAATAAAAAGGATGGGGAACATAATCATAATTAGGTATGGCACTCACGAGAGAGGATGAGGAGTTCCTGAAGCGGATCTGGAGCGAGTGGAAAAGGGCAAGGATAAAGACAGGAATGACTTTTCTCGAGCTCAGAACCCTTTTCGACCAGTTCAAGCGACTATGCGATGAATACTATATCGACTACAAAACGGTTGATTTCAGGGCGATCATAGATCCAGCCTTAAGCTATGCCGAAAACCTGACCAGAATAAAAGAGGAAATCACAGGGGAATACCCCCCTGGAGCGGAGTTTGAAGAGCTCAGATTCTACAAGGAAAGGGTTGCATCCCTGGAGAGGGAGCTTGAAAAGCTGAAGGAAAGCAAAGTCACACCAGCAGAGTTAAACAAAGTAAAGCGGGAGCTCGAGAAGACCAAAAAGGAGCTCGAAAGGGCGAGGGAGGAGGCAAAAAGAAAGAGCGAAGATTACAAGCTGACAATACGGCTTCTCAGGGAGGCCCTGAGCGTTGCGGAGAAGAGGATAGAGGAGCTCGAGAAAGCCCTGGCGGAAGCGAGAGCCAGGCCCCCCGCACCTCCAACCCCGCCACCCACCGCACCGCCAACCATAGCCGAAATACCAGAGGAACTTAAGCCCGTCCAGATGAGAGAACCAAAAATAGTGATAAAAATAGACCCAGAAACCGGAAAACCATTTAAAACTCTGGATGACGAGACAATGATAACCCTCGCCTCGCTGTTTGGTGGGCCAGTCGAGTCGTACCTCGTTTCTGATGAGACAAGATTGAAAAAATATGGTTTGTTGCCTTTAGTGAAATACTTGAAGATCCCTTACAAGATAGAAAGACTCGCCCAGTGGAAAAGGATACCTGTTGAGTATGTGCCTTGGTTAAAGAGGGTTGTCAGAAAGCTAATACAAATAGAGAAGGAAAAGGAAAGGGAATGAAAAAAGGAATGACCAAAAGGATTAAGTGCCCGGTTCACGGAAAGTTTATACCGAAGGTTGGGGATTACAAGGGCCTGGAAGCCTTTTGGTGTCCTGACTGCCAGGATTACATTTACAGGAATCCCAACGGCGTGAAAATGCGGAAGGTGAATTTTCCTGTCATAGTCATGAAAAACGGGTGGATGGCGGTTTTCCAGAGGCCGAACTTTTTCGACATAAAGGATCACATAGCCCAGGGTTTGCTGGTGCTCGAAGGTGATATTTTCTACAAGGTTGGCCTGAAAGCTGAAATATACCCGAAAACCCTCCTGGCGAGGCTCTACTGTGATGGGTTTATTATAGGTGTGAGCCCAATTAAAAGATATGAGGATTCGATCTCTTACCGACCTTCAGATAGTTAGAAGGGAAAAGCCTGTGCCCAAAGTTTACATCAGGGCTGTCCCGAGAACGGCTTTTACCCCAACCGAGAACCAGATTAAAGCCAGAATACTTTTCGCCGAGATCGCCAAGAAGGCGAAAGGCATGAAAATGACCGAGGATTTGCCCCCGGCAGCCAAGCTAATAGAAAGGGAAATGAAGCCCGTCGGGAGAAGGAAGAAAAAGGCCATCTGGGAGGAAAGGCTCGAGACAGCCGCGAGGATCAGGCTCGAGACCATAATAAAGGCTGCGAAGTTGCTCAGGTTACTTAAGGGAAAAAGGGGAATTTTAGCCACAAAATAGTGGTTAAGGAAAAAATATTTAAAGGGGTTCTGATTAATTAAAAAATAGGAGGTGTAAAAAAATGGCCCTGTTAAGACCTGAGAGCTTGACCATGTCTACGGTCGGGCTGCCCAGAGCAGCTTTGTCAGCAGTGGGTATCCAGAAAGTCAAGCCAGTGCCTTGGGCAAGGAAAAAGCTCGTCGTTTTGAGAAACCAGCCATACACAGTAGTGAGTCCACACAAGGGACAAATTGAAACAAGAATACACTTCGCCGAAATCGCTTCGAAACACAAGGGAGAGAAAGGCTTCAAAGACGGTCTGCCGATAATAGCCTACTACATCAGAGAGGAAATGAGAGGCTACAGTGCCCCATCGAGACTACCAAAAAAAAGATATCCAAGCAAAGAGAGAAGGACAATACACACAGTAGAGGAACTAAGGTCATTGCTCAAGTAAGGAGGGATAGCCATGGTCGAGGCAAGAGAGGTGCTTCAGGTAATCGGCGGAGCAGCCATAGGCAAGGGAATAAACGAGCTTAGCAGAACCTACGCTCCAGGAGAGGTTTCTCCCGGGGTTCCAGCGAGCAGAGTGATCAACCTCGGTGTCGGCTTTGCCTCTCTCGCAGGGAGCTTGTTTGTTAGGTCCCTCGAGAAGTTCAGCCTTCCGCTGGCATCCATGGGAACCTACATGCTGGTAGAGGAGATCGGCAACATGGCAAAAGAGGCTTTGGTGGCACCGCCCGCAAGGGTAGCAAGGGCACCGGCTCCGGTTGTCAAGGTCGCGGCAGCTCCTGCACCCAAGCCAGCAGCTCCAGCTCAGTTCATATAAGGGTGGCCCGCTGAGAGGGTAACCCGCTTTTCTTATTTTTATTTATATTTTTGCCATGGGCGAATGGGATACGCTCAGGTGTGAGAACTGCGGGTTTTCGATACCGAGGTATATAAGGCCCTGCGAAACCTGCCCGTTCTGCGGGTCAAAAATGGTTGTTGAGGCGGCCTTTATATGATGGAGATCATCCCCCTCGCGGTTCCGGTTCTGACCTACGCCTTCAAGTGCTTAATTTTCAGCTCCGAGAGGGCCGAGCCCTTCGATCCCAACTTCACGGTAAGCATTCAGGTCCCGACCCTGAACGAGGAGGCCTGGATAGAGTCCAGTCTGGAAAGCCTGGTAAACCAGAGGGTTTACAGGGAAAACAGGGACAGGGTGGAGATAGTGGTTCTCGATTCTGGTTCCGAGGACCTCACGGTTGAGATAGCCAGAAACTACGCCGACAGGGTTCTCACGGTTCCAAAAGGAAAGCTGACGGCCAGAAACATAGGGTCGAGGATTACAGATGCAGAGGTTATAGTCTCCACGGACGCCGACGTGATCGCCCCGGAGTTCTGGCTCGATGTCCTGCTCAGGCACTTTTCCGATCCCTCGGTTGCGGCGGTCACGGGGCCGAGCCTCGTTTACAGCCCCCCATCCCCACTTTTCGTGAACATTCTGGAGATATGGCACGCGGTTGTTGGAAGGACCACTGCTGACCTGAGGCTGATAGGCAGGAACTCGGCCCTGAGAAGGGAGGCATTCCTGAAAATAGGGGGGTTCAACGAGGGAATCAACCAAAAAAGTGTTCTCCAGATGGTTAGGGAGGAGGAGATCGCGCTGTGGCGGAGGATGTCGGAGGCTGGAAGGGTTATTTACGACCCCACTGCCTTCGTTTACACGGTAGAGAGGAGGATTATGCCCCCGGTGGACGAGAGCCTAACGAAATACAGGGAGGAAATAGGCAAAATAAGGTTTTAAATATCGGAGGCGAAATTTAAATATGGTTCGGGATGTAAATTCCCTTGGTGCCGAGGTTTACTGGGACGGTGTCTACATAGGAAAGGTAGGCGAGAGCATTTCGGACTTCGCCGAGAGGGTCAGGGAGAAGGGGCTCGACACCCCGGAGAAGCATAAGATAGTTATCAAGAAGGACGGTTTTGAGGATACGGTTATATATGTGTGGGGAGAGGTCGCACCCGGAATATTCCCTGCTCTGAAAATATGGGCTGACCCCCAGCTCGTTCCCATCCCGAGGGTCGGGCTGTTGGATGTCCTGCTCGGGGTGGGCCTTCTGGGCCTGGGGTTCGCCTTGGGGAGGAGGTAAATGCCGCAGGTATTCGTGAACAACATCTACGTTGGAGATATTCCAGAAAAAAGCTTAAACGAGCTTATGCAGAGGTATAACGAAATAACTGGCGGAGCGGTTCCAGATGAATACAGGATAACCGTTTCCGATAGGGGAAAGCTCGACCTGAATGTTTATGTCACTCCAGACGGAAATTATGTCTATCCGGAGCTTACCCCCCTCGGCTATGTAGAGCCGAACCAGGCCCAGAGGGTGCTGATGTACCTGCTCGGTGGGGCGTTCCTGATAGTGCTCGGATATGCTGTCGGGAGGTTGCTGAAAAGATGACCGTGAACATTTACTCCCTGTTGAGGAAAATGCAGTATCCCGAGGAAAGGGAAAAGCCGAAGCCGGAAACCGAAGCGGAAGGTAAAAGGTATGTTCAGGTCTGGTACTGGGAAAAGATGTATGCACAGGAGGGTCTCACCGGTAAGCTGAAGCCGACGGACATCCACGATCTCGAGAGAACCCACGATCTCGTCTGGGAGGGCGAGCTCCCGAAGGAAATGGACAAAGAGGACATATTCAGGCTTTTCCAGGACAGGGCCGTGGTAGAGGGAATCCCGCTCTGGGAGGAAAGATCGCACACATCCATGAGTGTTGGCGACGTTATCGGTTTGCAGAGGGGAGGCTATGTTTATTATTGGATAGTAAAGGAAATCGGGTTCGGGGGCCCCCTGTTTTCCCTTACGCTTTATATTGCGAAAGATGTTGCGAGAGAGATAAAAAGGGAAAGGGAGGCTCTGGCGGAATTTTACGAAAAGCAGGAAAAGAAAGAGGAAGCCCCACCCAAGCCGATTACCTTCCCCGGAAAGGTAAGCTTTATACCGCTTTCCACCCGGGGATTCGCCTCGGAAATACACCCAGACCTGCAGGCAAAGATATGGGAGATAACCATGAGGGAGATATCTCCGAAAACCGACTTCATAGTCTTCGATCCTGACGCCAAGGAGCGGAAGTACGAGGACGAGGGGAGAACCCTGAGGGTTCCCATGCCGGAGCTGCCCAAGAAGGTTTACGCGAAGCTCGACGACTTCGGCTCTCCAGAAGTGCTTTCGGAGCAGCTCGGGACAAAGGTAAACACACAGTATCTGGTTACATTCATGTTGGCGGAGGAATACTGATATGAGAAGGGAATTCGAGAGGAGAGGGTTTGAATGCGGGATGGCGGTAGCCCAGTTTCTGAGAGACGCGAACACAGCACACGAGCTTTGGATGGAAGAAAAGTATGACATAACTTTAGAGGTGATCGAAAGCATGAAAAAACAGCTGGAAGATTTGAAAAGGTGTGGATTCGATGTATCGAGAATATCCGCTGTCCTGAAAGACTTGGAATCTGGGTTAAAGGAGGATCCAGAATCAGAGGCCATATCCACCATGTTTTTCGAGCTGAAAAGTCAGATAAGCAAGATTATAGAGGAGTTTTCTGGTAAGTAGAGGTAAGCAGGGCCGACCCGGCGAGAAGCATCATAAGGGCCCCGCCGAACAGAACCGGAGCCGGAAGGATGTAGGCCTCTATTCCGAATGCCTCGGTTATGTTTTTGGCCTTGCATATAGCTGTCAGCCTCTCGGAACCAGCGAAAACGAGGCCGACGAAGTTAAGGTTGGAGTCCACCACCGGGGAACCGGAGTCGCCTCCCTCAGCCATCTTTTCGGTTATTATCAGGTCTTTTAGAACCGCGGTAAACGTCCCGTAATCAACGGTTATGCTGGCGTTCACATCCAAAACCTTTCCTGATGTCACTCCCGTCGTTCTTCCAGACTTAATTAAAACCTCGTTCACGGCCACTTCTGCCATGCCCACAGGTATCCCGACATCGAGGATTTCCTTTACATATAGGTCTTTTGATAGGGGCCTGGCGAGGGCCGCGTCCACGAGGTTTTCCCCGTCAGGAGTTATTCTGACCCACTCCACCACGTCCCCGACCTTGTCCTCGGGCGTTCCCCCGTCGTAGGGCCCCGGCTGAACCACGTCCGTCCTTTCCACGGATTCCGAGCTCGGATCAGGGACGAAAACGTGGGCGTTGCTGAGCAGAAATTCCTCTCCGTTCCTGACGGCCACTATCCCGACCGTTCCCGCGGTTATGTCTATGTGGCCTATGGAAACTCCCATCGGGAAGGGTCTGAGCTTTGAGGTTCTCTGGAGGGCCACGAACCTGCCTGACTCTATGACCCTGGTTTTCAGGCCTCCGAGAACAGGGGGGACCTTTTTCTCGAGCTCTGGGGTCAGCCTCTCAACGTATATGTTCAGAACCTGGGGCGAGGAGTGGGAAAGGCCTATGCCAACGACTCCGGGAATCTTGAGTATGTCCTTCTCGAGCTCCTCCTTTACCCTTATCGCCTGCATGTCAGAGCGGAGTGAATATCGGCTTCAGGTAAACCGTCCCTATGTCTGTGGGGGAGGTTACCACAACCGATCTCGTGGCGGTCTCGTAGTCCGCGTGGACGAACCTGATGGTGTAGGTTCCGGGAGGCAGGTCAAGGGAAAACCTTCCAGAGGGGTCGGTTGAGGTCACGTGCCCGTCTGCTGTAACTGCCACCCCAGATATCGGAGCTCTGCTCCACATCTCCAGCACGGTTCCGGTCACTTCCATATTAAGTTTTTGCTTTCGGTTTTTAAATCGAAGAGGCTGTTTCCTCGATCTCCCTCTTGATCTGCATGGCTATCAGGGTGAAAACGTAGGCGGTTATACCCGAGAGTGTGAAAAGCACCGCAAGCTTCAGCAGCTTTGCGGGATCCATATCACTTCAACCCGGTGACGTTCCTCAGGAGGATGGCCTTCAGGAGCATTCCGAGCCCGTACATCGCCCCGCCGACCCCGAAGCTTTTCATGGGCTCGGAGTCTGTCACATGCCCGATTGCATATATTATCGCCGGAACCGAGGCCGTTATCAGGTCGTCTACTGGAGGCAGGGGATCTGCCACCACGATATAGGGAAACTGTCCGTGGACTTCCGGGGTTGTCTGCCAGATGTGCTCGAAGGCCCAGTCTATCGCAGCCGTGGTCAAGGCCCCTCCGAGGCCGAGCAAAAGGTTCTTCTCGTCCATATTTATAGTGGGGTTTTTTATTTAAAAAACCCAAACCTTTAATATGGCCTACTACGCCGAAAAGATTCTAATACAGTACGATTCCTCGACAGATTCGGGCACCGCCTGGGACCTGAAGCTGCTGCTCGAGCTGAAGGGATACCCGGTGGAGATCGTTCAGACGTCGGAATTTCCCTTCGACACGGATGCCGACCTCATAATCGTGGTTGGTGCCCAGGAAGCCAACAGGGTTTACGACTACCTGGTTAAAAACGGGGTTTTCAGGGAGATAACCCCGGTGGACTACAAGAAGATAGTCATTCAGGACAGAACATTCTACGGTTACAGGGTCATGAGCTGTGCTGGGTGGCACCTTCTGGACACCTACGACATAATGACCGTTATAGTCGGCAGGTTTGCGAACAGGAGCAAGGAATACGACATAGTGAGGTTCCAGACGGTTCTCGCCGCCACCGACGGGTACATTCCCAACCAGCTCGTTACCGACGTCTTGAACAGGATGGGGGACGAGCTTCTGGCAAGCGGATACGAGCCGAGGGTCAGGAGCGTGATACCGGTCACGGACGAGCTCGTTTACCTGAACGTCTACACCACCGTTCCCTACGGCCAGGCGAGGGCCATGCTGGCCCCTGTCATAGCCTACCTGATAATAGCCATCCTCGCCGTGATAACCGCCTACGGGGTTTTCGTTTTCCCTGCCCTGATAAACAAGCTCACCCTGGACTCCTACTATGCCCACCTGGAGGCCGCCCTCCAGCAGTGCCAGGAAATGAGGGAGAGCCAGATCAGAGCGTGCCAGGAGCAGGGCCTGACCATGGATCAGTGTCAGCCGTACCTCGAGGCCATAGACAGGACATGCCAGACCCTGCTCGCCTACCAGAAGGAAGGCTATGAGAAGGCCACAGAGGTCCAGCACAGCATAATGGAGATGATACCGAAGGTGATAGAGGCCCTCATGGTTATAGCGATAGTGGGCCTGGCCGCCTCGGTGATAAGCTTCATAAGGAGGTAGAATGGTAACGGCAAAGGATGTCCTGGCAATTTCGGTCCCGATAGCGGTAGTGGTGCTTATATGGTACCTTTTCAGGCCTACCGCTCCCTCTCCTCCGCCTCCTCCCGGAGAGGTTTCGGCTGAAATAGTGAGCATGGAGGTGAAGACCTGATGCCAGCGAGGTTCTTGATAACCGGAATCAGGGCAGTCGGTCAGGTTGAGGGCCAGGAAACCGAGGGAAGGTGCGACCCCGGGGGGCCGGTCACGGTATACATAGACTGGCTGAACGCCGGGGACGAGAGCGGCTATCTGTGCGCGAGGATAACCGACCTCGACACCGGGGAGGTTGTCTGGGGCATCTCCATAGATCAGGTGAAACTGCCAGCGGGCCACAGCGGAACCCTCTGGAACGACCCGCCCTTCACCATGCCGGAGAGGGACTGGAGGCTGAAGGTAGAGCTCGGTCACCTCGAGGACTCCCAGAAAGTTTACGACGACTCCATGGAAATAACCATAGAGAGCACCAGGAAGGCGGTGGCGTTTGCCCTGCCCTGGTGGGCCTTGGCTATGCTGGCCGCCGGAACCCTGATATCACAGGGGGGATTTAAATAAAAAAGGCTAAAAATAAATATGAGTCCGGAAGTCGAGATATACACGACCTGCAGATCGGCCAACGTAAGCCCAGGGCAGTACATAGAGGTCTGGGCTACCATTAAAAACACCGGAACCGTCGACCTGCCGCGGGGTTTCTTCGTTCTGAGCGTTGCAGCGGGAGCAGGGGCTTGGTGTAGCTTTGAATCCACATCCTCGGTTCCGCCCGGGGGGACGAGAACCTTCATCTGCCAGTTCACCGACGGGGTCCCCTCTGACTGGGCAGGAAGGAGCATAGACTGGATAGTCGAGGTCTGGAGGTCGAAGGCTGACTGGGAGGCTGGAGACTACTCGCAGAGGTGGGCCTCGGCGAAGTGCTACGGGCTTCTCAACGTTTCCTCTACCGGATACTCGGTTTCGATAGAAAGCATGGAGGCGAGAGCATGAGCTGGGCAGGAGTGATCATAGGCGGGATAGGAATACCCCTGGTCGGGGCGTGGCTGTCCGGGGACCTCCCTGTGAAGGGAGAGCCCAAGGAGGTCACCTCGGAGAAGGTCAGGAGGATAGCATCCTACTCCCTGGTTACCGTGGCTGGCCTCGCCCTGATGGCGATGGCAGCCCCCAGGCCCGCCGAGGCCGCCCAGGTTTCGGTCCTGAGAAGGGTCGCGGTTCCCCCCGAGTACATATAGCCATGGACAACATACTCCTGCCGAGCCTGGTCACGGGAACGATAACCGCGGTGATAGTCTCGTGGATAACCGGAAAGTTCCCATGGCCAGAGGCCCTCGGCTACCCGAAAATAGAGAAGTCCGAGAGGGAGGAAAGGATTAGGCAGATTTTTCTCTCCGTCATGGCCTCGACCTTCGTTTCCGGCCTGATCTTCAGCGTTGCCGGGCCGAGGGAGGCCCAGGTTCAGGTCTCGTCCTCGCCCTGCCGGGAAATCAGGTATGGATACTAAAAAAGCTGCCTTGGTTGTGGGAGCGGGAGCAGGAGCAATAGCACTTCTGCTTCTGTCAAGGGTCAGGGCAGCTCCCGCTCCCCCATCTCCTCCCGGAGAGGTGGAGGTAACCGGGATCAGCGTCGGGCAGGGCCAGAGGGGGGACACGGTCGGGGTCGAGGTTTCGATAAGAAACGGAACGGACTCGGAAGTTCGGGTTTACCCTGACGTGGTTTTAATCGACGAGGACGGGATCGAGAGGAAGCTTCTGGACTTGCCTTCGCTTTTCCTGAGCCCAGGCGAGGAAAAGTCCACATCAGGAAGTTTCACCATACCTGCCATGACCGTGGCCGGAAATAATCCTCTGAAGATCAGGTTCACCACCGACACGGGAGCATCCGGAGAGGCGGATGCCGTGTTGAACGTGATTCCTTTCGAGAACCCGTCCACCGTCTCTGTAAGCAACATGGTTTCTGGAAAGAGCTACTCGGCTGGATGTAGGGACCTGACCACCGATTTCTCCGTGAACGATTACATGTACTTCTGCTTCGACACAAACTGCTTCTCCTCGCCGAAGGTCAGGGTGGTCGTTACCGAGCAGTCCGGAGAGGATCCGAGCAACATCTGGACGTGGTACTTCGAGCAGGAAAACATTTCCCCGCCTGCGGACTGCAGCCGCATAAACTGGTACTTCTACTACTCGCCGCCCCAGCCCGCAGGGGTTCTTTACGAGTACGCCAAAATACAGGAGTCGAGGGCCCACTGGGGATACAGGGTGACCGTCTCCTAAGCTTTTTAAATAGGCAGGTCAAAGTCTTAATATGGCCGACATAATAGACTCCACCCAAGAATTTACCATAACCCTTCTGCTCGAGGGGTTCGCGACCATAGTCAGCGTTTCAGCCCCCTCGACGGCCCACGAGGGAGAGACGATAACGGTGAACGTGACCGTCAGGAACGACGGAGAGGCCTCCGACACCATCTGGTGCAGGCTCGTGGACACCTACGACAACACCGAGATAGGGGCGAGGCAGGAGGCCGTTCTCGACGTTGGCCAGGAAACCATCTTCACCTGGTCCCTGACGATGCCCGGTAGGGACCTCACGATAAGGGTGGAAGCCGGTCACGTGGAGTGATGGAAGCCAAAAAGATAGTTGGGGGAGCGATTTTGGGAGCCCTGTCAGCATTCATGATAGCCAGCTCTAAGGTTGCCTCTGGAGAGGTTGCCAATCCCTCCGGCTACTATTTGAGCCTCATTTCAGCCGGGGCGGTTGCGGGAGGTATGATGGGATGGATGTTTTAGACTCCGCCAGGACGGTGACGGTGGCCTCGGAGGAGAGGCTGGAGTATTTCAACCCCTGGTGGCTGTGGCTGATGACAAACGTGGGGGTGGTTCTGTCGTCCAGAAGATACGAGGTTTAAACGAAATTTAAAAAGGGAAAACCCAAAATTTAATATGAAAACGACTCCTGTAAGGGGGATAACCCTCTGGGCCTCGACTGCGTCGGCGCTGGCGTCCCTGATGGGCTACGGCAAGGAGTGGTCCTACTGGGCGATGTTCCTCGCCTTCCTGATCCTGCTGATAGGCGTGGCCATGGAGAGGCTATGAAAGGGAAGAAGGACTGCCCGATGGAATCCCACGGGGAGGCTGTGCTGAGAAGCGTGGTCAGCCTTCACGACAGGATAGGCGACGTCGAGAAAAGGCTCGGCAGGGTGGAGGGAAAGCTCGACATAATAACCAAGGTCATGTTCGGCTTTAACACCGCCCTGCTCCTGGCCCTGATAGCCAACCTTCTGATATGATCTGGTGGCTTTTTGTCGGGGTTGGAATCGCGATGTCCGTTTTGGGGGACCCGGACGAGGAGAAGGAGAAGGAAATCTACAAGAGGCTAAAAATATACGAGAAATGAGCCACGACATCGAGTACAGGCCGGTCCTCGAGAGGAAGACCGTTTCCGTCGAGGTGGACGGCGAGGTCTACGTGGCCCACGTGGAGAAGCTCTCCGAGAGGAGGTACAGGGTCAGGTGGAGGGGCCTGGAGTTCTACGGGAACGACGAGGAGTCCGCGGTAGACAGCTTCGTTCTCGGAATCAAGAAGTTTTATTAAAAGGGGGAGCAAATTCTTTATATGGCCTACGACTTCGTTACCCTCCGCCTGGACACCGAAAGGACAAACAAGAGCCTAAAGATTTCCGGAAAGTCCCTGACGGTTTTCAGGCTGACCGGGAGCGCGTCCATAAGGTTCAACAGCACCACGTCCCCGGCCATACCCCTGAGCCCGCTCACCTGGCCCTCCATGATAGTTTTCGAGATGGATTTTGAGGACGTCTTGGTGACGAACTCCGCCCAGCCCGGGAAGGTCATGCAGCTCTTCATCGAGAGGAGCGAGGAGATGTCGGTGGGAGGTTCGGCCCGCCGGGAGGGAGAGTAATGCCTGTCAGGTCGATTGTCGGGGACACCAAGGTTGCCACGGTCCTGGTGGCGGCTGACGGGAGCGGGAGCACCACGGACATCCAGGAGGGGATAAACAGCCTTCCGTCCTCCGGCGGGGTGGTTTACATCAAGGAGGGGACCTACCGCATAGACGAGGGCATAGTCGTCCCGTCAAACGTCAGCCTGATCGGGTCCGGACCGGCGACGATAGTTTACCTGAACGACGGGGCAAACGACCATGCGATAAAGTGCGTTGGGGTCTCAAACGTGCTGATAAGCAGCCTGAGCGTGGACGGGAACGGGTTCGGCCAGACATCCACCTCCCACGGGATATTTTTCAGCGGGACCACCGGCTCAGCGGTCAGGGGGTGCCGGGTGAGCGGCTGCAGGGACGAGGGAATATACTTCGACGAGAACACCACCGCCTGCTCGATAGAGGGGTGCTCTGTCACCGACTGCTCCATCGGAGTCATACTTTTCAGGGCGGACGGAAACCTCCTGAGCGGGAACACCCTGAGCGGGAACGGAACCGGGCTGACGGTGAGCCAGTCCAACGGGGTCAGGATCGCCGGGAACTTCATCCGCCTGAACAGGCTCAACGGGATGAATTTCAGCCTGAGCGAGAGGTGCGTTCTCGTGGGCAACGAGGTTCTGAACAACTCCCAGGCTTTCTCTGGGTTCGCCGACGGGATAAAGCTGAGCGACACCATGCACTCCGTTCTCGTCGGTAACCAGGCGGTTTCCACTGACGGGAGGCAGAGGTACGGGATAAACGAGGAGACCGGGAGCGACTACAACCTAATAGTGGGCAACCTCGCCATGGGAAACTCCTCGGGGCAGATAATCGTGAACGGGGCCAACACCGTCTCGGCGAACAACCTCGAGGCGTAGGATATAATATATACTACTCGCCCAAAAATAGCCGGGTTCGAGGAGCTGTTCATCTCCTGAAAAGCAGAGTTAAAATAATGAAAAGAAAGGAGTCTGGTTTTCAGCTGGTGAACTCTGCTGTTAATTTAAGAGGGTCTTTTTCTGGCGCAGTTTCCCTGAAGGTGCCCGGCCATGGGGCCTCTCCTGCCCTGGCTCCACATCCAGGATCCCCTTCTCGGCCCTCTGCCGTCCCTGTCCGGCATCACTTGGACCTCACGAATCCCTTGAGGACGTCCTCTATGACCACGTCGCCGAGGAACACTGTCGCGAAAAGGCTTTTCGGGTCTCCCACCCAGTAAAGCCCGAGTATCGCTCCGAGGACGGCGGACAGAACCAGGGTCCTTCCGAACTTCTTGCAGTCGAAGTCCTCCTTCTTGCTCGACTTCAGCCAGCCCACCAGACCCCTTACTATGCCGGCCAGAAGGCCGACTATCACCAGGGTCAGAAGGCTTACTCCGTCCATATCGAAAATTGGATTTGGTATTTAAATACTTTCTACTCCTCGTGACCTGCCTCGACTCTAACTGTCAAGTCCCTGTTAGGCATGGTTATAACCCAAGAAAATGTTTTTATTTCCTCGGAAGCAAGGTACGATTCCTGTCTTATGCCTATCTCCGAGTCGTCGTAGGTGTCCACCAGCCTGCACCAAATAGTGCCATCCGAGCCGGTGTTTTTCACATCTACACTAACACTCAGAGAATCCCCAGCGTGGGCGGAGCTTGGTGATGAGATGTTGGTTATTTCTCCAAACGGATAAAGAGCGAAGTAGTAATCATCGTAAGTGTTTATTGCCGTCCATCCGGATTCGCCTGAAGTCACATCCACAGTGAAGCCTATGTACATCTCCTCATCCGCTTCCGGAATTTCACCCTCCCAGATAAGATTGTCGTTGAAAAAAAATTTCCACCAGGTGCCATCCTTCTCTATCCTAAATTTGTTCCATGGCCCGAAGGTGCACATAGTCTTTTCCGTGTCTACATCAGAGTCCATGCTTACCAGGGTTCTCTGATGGGTTTGAAGCTCTATCCTATCCGGAGACGGGTAGGTGGAGTAAACGAATCTTATAAACTTTTCAAAATTTCCGCTTCCTTCTGGAACCCTGTCCACCGCAAGGGTTATGCCAGACGCGAACCCGTCCCAACCATGAGACCTTCCCCTGACCTCTATTACAAAGTTTTCTGTCAGCGGATTTACCGTTGGCTTGGCCTTGAGGTAAACTATTCCCTTGCAGTAGCCACTGTTCGTAATTTCTGCTGTCAAATATCCATCGGAAACTGTAATGCTTGTGGATTCGGGTGGGTTTCCATAACCGCGCCCGCCGGTCACATTTCTCCACAGGATTGCGTAGTTCTGGCTCGTATCCTCGCTGAAGTCATCACTCCACACAGCCATATTAAGAATTGGGCTTTTTATTTAAATCTCTCGTACCTCTCCAGAACGGCCTCCCACTCCTCGTCGGTCAGCCCGAAGCCCCTCTCGAGCTCGTCCCCCTGCATCCCCGCGGTTTCTGCCCTGTTCAAAAGGCCCTTCCAGGTGTACTTCCTCCCCTGCCTGAACCATCCTCCGTCTGGGTCCGGCTTGAGGAGCTGGTAGATGTCCTCGAGCTTCTCCACCCTGTACTTCATGCCGACTTCTCGAGCTCCGCCTTTCGCCTCTCTATCTCGGCCCTGACCCGCTTCAGGAAGTCGAGCCTCGCCTTCAGGTCGTCCACCGCCCTCTCGAGCCTGGATATCTCTATGTTCAGCTGGGTCTCGTTTATGGTCTCGGTTAGGCCCTTGCGTATCCAAACTCCTCTAACAATATTCCCCTTCTCATCCCGTTTCGGCTCTATCTCTATCATGCTGAATATGCCGGAATATAATATGTTGTCCCGTTTATTTTTATTTCCACCCAGTCGTCGGGAGCGTCCGTTCGGGGATCTTTTGTTGAATCGCCCATGGATCCGGCGTAGTTCACTATCCCCTCGGGATTTATGCTGAATTTTTCCGTTCCGTCGACCTTGAAGATTATCAGGTTGTTCACCGTGTGGCCGTTTGTTGTTGTGTCCACGGAAACCGTCGCGACGTTGTCGTCTGTCATGTAGCTGTAGAAGTTGTGAGCGGAGCCGAGTGAGTAGCTGCACGAGGCGTAATACTTCAGCCTCCCGTAGCCCATTCCGGCGAACTCGGCGTTGCTGTTGTCCAGTGTCGTAAACCGCGAAGCTTTCACCTGGTTTTGGCTGAGGTTCATCATCATCCCACCGGTCCCGAAGTAAACGTCTTCGTTTATGTTCACCCTGTCGTGCTGAATCTCCAGAACGGACGATCCGGAATACTGAAAGGTCGCCACGGGAGAGCCGGAGTACCTCTGATTGACCCAGAGCCCGTGGTTGCTCGAGTACCCGTCTATGTAGGCCAGGCACTCTATCGGGTCCGCGGAGGTTCCGCCGCCGAAGTAAAGCCCGTAGGCCCCCGCACCGTAGGCTGCCCCGCCCACGGCTATCATCTCGTAGGGGTTCCTGTTCGTGTCGCACCACCCCATCACTCCGGCGTAGATCGTTGCGGTCCCGTCGTTCCTCGCCTGGCAGAACAGCTGGGCCGAGAGGGTGTTCGCCGGGAAGCCGAAGGTCGCCAGGGACCCGTCGTACTCCCCGCCGAGGGAAACCACCGAGTTGTTGTCCTGAACCGTCCCCGCGGGCTGGTTGAACCTGTACCTGTTTAGAGACGTCCCTGTATCAACGGTTCCAACCGAATCTCCTGTCCTTCTCAGCCCGACGAAAATCGCTCTTGCCATCTCACTCCCAGTACTCTATCTCGACCACCACGGGGGTCCCCCTGTCCCTAACGTAGATGGCGGGGGGCCTGGCGTCCACGGAGTAGACCAGGCCCGGCCAGAGGGTGATCCAGGTGCTCGGGGAGGCGGAGTAGGCGAAGTCTATCTCCGCGGACATGTCCCTGCACTTTATGGTAAAGGACCTTGCCGTGGAGGGCAGGGTGGCGGCCAGCTCCCAGGCGGAAGATCCGCTGGTGGTGAAGTTTACTATCGTGGGGGAAGTCAGCGGGGACGGAAGGGCGTCCACCATGATCCTGGAGGCCGAGGTAATCCCGGCCCTGTAACTGCCTGACCAGATTTCGACCGGGTTTACCCTGAACTCGCCCATATTTTATTTTTACCGCCTTCCTTTAAGAACCTCTATGAGCTCCTCGAGCTTCCTGATAAGCTTCCTCCCGGTTATCTCCTCCACGAACTGGCCGTAGTCCTCGACCCTGATCAGGGCCCCGCCCACGAGGAAGTCCACGGTGTTGGTCGAGGATGAGAGGTTGGTTATGTCCATCCTCATCTCCCTCTTGACCGGCCTGAAGTCCGAGGATGGCATCAAAACCTCGAGGGAGGCCGAGGACACTATGTTGCTCCAGAGGGTTTCCCCGTCTATCCATGCGCTGATCATCAGCTCCCCGTAGGGCTGGCGGCCGGAAACACTGTATATCGGTATGAAAACATACCTTTCAGGCGGGCTGTAGCGAAGGGTGACCGAGGTGTTCCCAGGAATGTCGAAAACCATCTGCAGGTCCTCCACCAGGTTGGAATACTGCCTGAGCAGTATCCCCTCCCAAAGTGTGCAGGTCATTCTTTTATCTCAACCCTCACCTTCCCGTAGTTGCACTTAATGTAGCCCCTGAGCTCCTTGTCGCCCTTCCTGGCCAGGACTTCCATTTTTTCTTCCATACCTCCGACTGCCCATATTTAGTTTTGGCGGCTTAAAAATAAATTCACTCCTCTTCCCCGCCGACGAAGACCCAGACGTGAGCGGGCTCTGCCCCGGCGTTGTCCGACTGAGCCGTCACAGAGGTGTAGAACCTCATTCCCTCTATGTTGTTGAGCTGGACGGTCTCCCCGTTGGCAACCATCACGTCAAGCCACTTGGTTCCGGTCGCGGAGGCACCGTCCCATATCCTGACCCTCGCCGTCGCGCCGGAGTTGTTCGTTATTATTATCACACTGGGCTCGAAGGCCCTTCCTGAAGTCACCGAGTAGATCGTGGTGTCGGTGTCGGCGGCGGTTATCGAGGCATTACCACCTTTCCTGACCATTTCTCACACCTCCTATTCGTTTCCTCCCACGACCACGTAGGTCTTTTTCTCCGGCATCTCGGAGAGCGGCTCGAGAACGAACCTGAACCCGACGAGCCTGACCCTCGAGGCCGGAAGGGTGTAGCTGGTCGGGTTCTTCACGTTGAAGAACAGGCCCCGGTCCTCGAACTGGAACATCTCCGCGAGGTTGTCGTGGGGGTTGTCCTTTATGAGCTTTGCCTGAACCACCTTGGTGACCCACCTTCCCTTGGCTCTCGGCTGCTTGACCGTGACCTCGACGTCGTCCAGGGGTATTATCCTGAACTGAACGAGCTGGTTCTCGTCTGTGTAGACGTCCGTGACCTCCGTGTCCCCGGTCTCGGCCCCGGCCGCGAGGCTGCCGAAGTCCTTGTCTATCGCGGGCAGGGGCTCAATCCAGGCGACCCTGAAGGGCTTGTTGTCCGGCAGGATCACTATGTTCTCTCCAGGCAGAGCTACCGGTTCCAGGTCTACCTTGTGGATGTAGCCCATTTTTTACCTCCTTAACTTTTTTAGCTTGAGTCTATTGACTACCCCTATCGGGGAAGTCGGTCTGTCTTGCTCCCCTTCCTTCTTTTTCCTTGGCATTCAAACCCTCCTACTGCGTTACGAGCTCACCCTTCGGCTCGACCACGAACCCGAGGAGAATCACGTTGTCAGTCGCACCTGCTGACCCTGAGTTGTACATGCTGATCGTTACTGTCTCGGACTTGTTGTAGATGATGGGCACTATTGCCCTTGCCTCTGCGTTGAGCTCGGTGTGTGCCGTCTCAACCTGCCAGATGTCCTTGACCTTTGCCCCGCCGGTACCCAGGGCAAACTTTACCGCTGTGACCACGGGGGTCGAGGCCTTTGTCTTGAAGCCGTAGAACCCGATGACCTTCTTGTCTGGAAGGGTTACACTGTAGACGTCGTTGTAGGCGTCTGCGGTTGCGAGGGTCTGCTCCCAGACGTTTCTGGTTGCCCCGAGATCGACGTCAGGGATTATGTCCCTGATCACCGCTTCTTCCCTCGAGGTGATCACTTTCTGCTCGATTGCCCTTCGGATCAGCTCTTCCTTGAGCTTTTCCTCAAGGGCCCGTGCCTGCTCGAGGGTGAACTTCGTGGAAACAGGCATTCCCTTTTTACCCTCCTTTCATTTTTTTGATCGCTCTCTCTGTAAAGATTTAAATACCCCAGAGTATAAAAATATATATGGTAGAAAGGTTACCAAGTTCCCAAAAGTCAGTCATAAAGATAGTTGTTCCAGAGGATCTCAAGGTGGAGTTCAAGAAGATATCTGTCGAGCTGGGCGGGTACAAGAAGACCATAGAGAAGTTCGTCAAGGCCTACAAGTGCTACCCGTCCATGTTTAAGGATTTGGTATGAAAAAAAGGCTCAGGAGAAGGATGTGCAGCCCGTACTGGGACGACCATTCAAGGCAAACCTTTCTTGAGGAGTTTTTAAAAAATGATAAGGGCAGAAGACCTTAAGCCGGGAGATTTGCCTGTAAATCAGATTGTTCTGGGCGATGCACTCGAAGTTCTCAAAAAGCTGCCAGATGAATCAGTTGACTGCATTATCACCTCACCGCCGTACTGGGGACTGAGAAACTACGGTCAAGAGACGTGGAGAGTTTGGGATGGAGATCCAAACTGCGAACATGAATGGGTATCGGGAGGAAACGATGATGGAAAACGGAAAAAGAGCATACCATCCGCTCACCTGTCCCTCGGAATGTTCTGCAAAAAATGTGGTGCTTGGTATGGTCAATTAGGACTTGAACCGACTTTAGATTTATATCTTGACCATCTTTTGGAAATAATGCGAGAACTAAAAAGAGTTCTTAAGAAGAGAGGGGTTATTTTTTGGAATCATGGGGATTGCTATGGTGGTTCACTGCAAGGTTGGGGTGCAAAACATCCAAGCAAAACAGGTTTCCAAAAACCAGCAGGAATAGATGAGAGATATATTAAAGGAAAGCCACCTAACGCAAGTATAACTCCTAAATGCATGGCACTTCAAAATTTCAGGTTTGTTATTCGCTGTGTGGATGAATTAGGGTTTATATTGAGGAATGTAATCATTTGGTTTAAACCGAACCACAAGCCTGAGTCGGTAAAAGATAGATTCACAACAACTTATGAACCGATTTTTATGTTCGTTAAAAACAAAAAATATTTCTTCGATCTCGATTCAGTGAGAAAACCGCTGTCACCCGAAACGATAAAACGTATAGTCAGGTTTATAAAAAATCAAGAGCATTTCGACCCAAGCAAGCACAAAATAAACCCGGATTCTCAGAACCCTTTTGTCTTGCTGGAAAACATTGTTAAAAGCAAGATCAGGGAGACATTCTACAAAAAAGGCTTCCCTTCAAAAGATTTGAAAAACGATCTAAAAGGTGCCAACCCCGGCGATTTTTGGAGCGTTCCTACCCAAGCCTTTCCCGAAGCTCATTTCGCCCATTTCCCGGAAAAGTTGGTTGAACCTATGATCTTGGCTGGATGTCCTCAATATGTATGCAGTAAATGTGGCAAGCCGAGACAGAAATGGGAGAGCTGCGAGTGTAATGATGAGTGGGAACCCGGAATAGTTCTCGATCCCTTTATAGGCACCGGAACCACTGCTCTGGTTGCTATAAAGCTTGGAAGGAGATTTATAGGAATAGAAGCCAGCCCGAAGTATGTCAGGATGGCTGAAAAGAGAATAAAGCCATTAATCTCGCAGAAAACCCTGATCGAATTTTAGCCTCTCCCGAAAAAGCAAATCTCCCTGACTATGTTGTCCTGCTTCGCTGATTTTATCGTGAACCTCTTTCCGCACCAGACACATGCCCTTCTCTTACCGAAAATCTCATCCCTTCTCCTAACCAAGTAGTTCACGTACTTCTGCTCCCTCCTGCAGTGAGGGCACCTGAGCACCAGAGCTATCATTTTTCTTCGGCCTTTGCATTATCGAGCTTCTCTATCAGCTCGTCGGCCTCCTTTTCGGCTTCCTGATCTTCCTTGTTTTCTTCCGGCTGGCCGTTTGCAGCCCACTTCCAGACGTTCAGGTTTTTCCTCTCTATCAGCCCGTACTCCTCTAAAGCTGTTATGATGTTTTTCTGGATGTAATTGCTTATGCCGAACCTCCTCGCTATCTCCTTTTTGAGCTCCTTGTCCGGTATCTCGAACCAGAACCCCGTCCTGTTCTTCACATCCGCCACGAACTTCTCCAGGTCACCGAGCTTTACCACCATATCTATATTTATCCAAGGGTATTTAAATTTTTTTTTATTTTTTTATTTTTTCTTTTTTTATTTTTTATCTGGGGGTGTGGGTATATTTATTTTAATAACGCTGTTATATTTTTACTAAATATGGATTTTTCTGGATAAAAATTACTACATATGGATATAAC
>Ga0180301_10000520_pt1 | contig 29566 bp, 32 predicted proteins | sample GuaBasSediGuay16_FD_121797 | JGI IMG/M metagenome (GOLD analysis project Ga0180301, IMG submission 121797) | Subseafloor sediment microbial communities from Guaymas Basin, Gulf of California, Mexico - Guay16, Core 4569-2, 12-15 cm | ecosystem: Environmental > Aquatic > Marine > Hydrothermal... | reverse complement strand
GAAAAATTAAACCCAGGTTTTTGAGCGTGCTGGCTAAGGCGGCTAAGACTGCTTCGGTGAATACTGGCTGGGCTTGCCACCCCATGTGACCTATTCTTAGAAGGTTTTCCTTGTGGTCGCCCAGCCCGGCGGAGATCCTCACACCCCATTCTTTCTCTAATGATTTGATCACCTTTTGAGCAGGGATGGGGGTCTTGAAGGCTGTTATGGTAGGTGTGCAGAACGCGTCGGGTCTCCCGCATCCGGGACACAGACTGCATTGGTTATGCATTTCAAGCCCTAAGCGCCTAATAAAAGACTTCGCCTTATTCGACTCTTGGACGTGGCGTTTAAAGACGTTTCCGAGCCCCTCCCTAAAGATCTGCTTTAGAGAGGAGTTAAGGGCGAACATTGAGTGGATGGGGAAGGTGTAAGGGAGTAGAATTGGCTCTGTGAACGAGGGCTGCAGCGTCCTGAAGTTTAAGTACCATAACCTAACCGGCGTCCTCCTGTTCTCAAAGGCCTCCCATGCTTTCCTGCTCACAGACATCACGGATAGTGTTGGTGGCACGTTGAGGCACTTCTGGCACCCTGCGAAGGCTACGTCTATCTTCCACTTGTCCACGTTGACTTCGACTCCCCCCAAGCTTGACATGACGTCCACTATTGTTACCGCCCCATAGCTGTGGGCTAGAGGGCATATTTTCTCCTATAGGCATTTTAAGCCCTGTCCCCGTCTCGCTGTGAACCACACAGACAACTTTTGCCTCGCTCTCGCTTAGACATTCCTCGAACACATCTAATGGTATTGGCTTGTCTTCGAAGAGAGGCGTGAGAGAAACTATTCCTCCATGGATACGGGGCATTTCAGCCATGAAAGACGAGAAGAAGCCGGAGTTAACCACTAGGACGTGGTCTCCGGGCTCAACGAGGTTGGCTATCGCAGCCTCCATAGCCGAGAAGGACGAGCTAGCCAATGTTAGGGTTTGACCGCTTGAATGGAAGAGCCTCTTTAAGAGGGAGAGGTTTTCAGCGTGGACTTCGAGGAGGTCGGGATCCCTTAGGTCGTGAACCTGTCTGCTCATTTCCTTCAGGATGTAGGGTGGAGACTCCGTTGGCCCCACACCCATCAGAAGGGAGTAGCGCCTCATTCACGTCACCGGTAGGGATATATGAGAGCGTTTGGTATTACGGCCACTTTCGAGCCGGAGTCAGCTACCTCATCAACTGCTCCCTGTAGTGATGGACGCCACTTAAACCCTATCCGTTCAGCTTGATCCTCCCCCACTCCCTTAGACACTAGGACGCAGTTGAACCTTTCTTGGAGGCGCTTCGCCTGTAAGGCTATGGTGGCTTCCAATGGGTTCGTGGACATTTTCCTGCGCAGTTCCTCGACTGGGAGTGCAAGGAAATCTTCAAACTCGGGGTAATGGGTGCAGACGCCTTCTCTTAAAGGAGACACTAGGATTATAGTCGCTCCTTCCTCGGCTATGTTAGCGGCTGAAAACAGAGCTTTTCCAGCCTGCCACAGGTCATTATCATACGGGTGGGAGCTCGCCACAACCACGTCTGCACTCCATGGAGCCTTCACGCCTACGGCTTCAACCGCCGCCTTCACCGCCATCCTATGAGCTGCCACGAAGTTGCCAGAGGAAACATGGATCACTGAAGCATCACACCCCTAACGATGTTGATGGAGAAGAGCTTGCTAAGCTTGCCTGCAGCTTCCTCAGCGTCGAGGCGGGCGGGGCTTTCAGGAACGCCAAACCGTGTCAAGGGATGCTCAGCCAGCCTATGGTTAGAGGCTACGGTCACACGTCCAGCTACCCCTGGCACAATAATCTTTGCACCACCACTCCATCCGTGAATGTTATGGGGGGCTACCGATCCTATGGAGACTATTATGTCAGCCTTCACGGCTTCGCTGTTAACCCATACCGGTGTTCCTCTCGATGTTTCCCCTAGGAACAGTAGGTTATCGTCTGGGTTGTGCTGGGCGACCGGGAACACGTTGTATGCTTCACCAAGCTTCGCCTCCAGTTCTTTCTCGCTCATCCTCCTATGCGTTCCCGAGGCGGCGAGTATGGACAAGCCCCCTTCACAACTTTCTTTAGTCGTTCAGCAACTTCTGGGATTATTTCTTTTGCGGGTGTTGAACGGGTGTAGTCGTCTACGAGAATAACGGCTTTTTCGCCCTTAAGCTCTTCAATCCTCCTTTCAGCTATTGGAGAGTCAAGGCTTTCCCGGAGGAGGTTGCTTAAAGGGCGGGGAGGGAGGCACTTGGCTTTAAAACAGTGCAATCTACGTTAAGGGTTAGGAAGCCTTCACCGTAGGGCACCTTGAACGTTTCTGATCCTCCTTAACAGTTTCTTAGCGTTCTCCCCGAGGATCCTGATGAGGGACTCGTTGGGAAGGTTTAGGGACGTTATTTTTCCTAGCTCCTCGCTTAGGCTTTTGAAGGGATAGTCCGACCCGAAAAGGATGCGTTCATCCCCAAACATCGCAACGGCTTCAGTGATCACCTTCGGGGGGCCCATGAGGTTTCGAGGTAAACGTTATCATTTTTGAGACCACTATTTTCGCGTTCTCCCAGTATCCTCCCCTCCCCGTCCCCATGTGGGCCATAATGAAGGTAACGCTGGGGAAACTGTCTGCTATAAAGTCGAGAACTATAGGGTCTGCAAACTTCAGGTTTCCAGCACTGCAGTATCCGAAATGGATCACCACCGGGCACCGCGCCCTTTCAGCCAGTTCGTAGAAGGGTTCAAAAATGAGATCATCTGCCGGGGCATTCTGAAGGGGGGATGAACCTTTACGCCTAAAGGCTTGTTTGAAGGTAGACTTCCACCGGCGAGGATAAAAGGCACCGTCCTATCCGACTTTAAAGGGTTAATTTTTCTAGGCTTCATCCACCCATCAAAGGCGGAGAGGAGAGGGAGCGAAACCGCGAACTCGACAGAGAAATCATTAAAGTACTGTTTAGAGTAGGAGCTAAGGGCTCCCTTCCCCTTAAACCAGAATTTAGCATCACAGAGATGGGTGTGGAAGTCAGCGATGCATAGGGACAAAGGAGAACCACCTCCACATGCCTACAGAACAAATTTTATTTTCTCGGATTCCTCCCTAACCTCTTGGAAATCTGGACACCTGGTATTTCCGGGAGGGAAGGAATAAACATTGTTGATGATGGAGGAGAAGTGTTCCTTAGGCCGCTAAAAAGGTTTCTGTTGCTACTAGGTTAGGATGGGTTTCCTGTGAAATTTTACTCTTTGTCCTCTTCGACAACTTTTAACCCTAATAGTTGGGCGATGGTTTTTAGCCTACCTTTCCAGTCTCCATAGAAGACGACGCGGTGCCATCCGGCACCCCAAACCCAGTTTCTAGCTAAAGCCTCGGTGTTAGCCTTAGCTACGAGTTGGGTTGCGCAAACGATTGGACCATGTTCATGTCCAACTGTTTCAGCAGTGTGAACCGTTATAGCCTTGTTAGCAGGGTCTAAACCCACGACTGTTACCACCTTGTTTAATGGCAGTTCCACGTCAACGCGCTGCTTGAGGAAGTGGGCTCGCCTTATCGTGTAGGGGCAGGTCTCCGTGGAGTCAAAGCCGTAGGGATTTATGGGGGCGTAGCAATGGTAGTATACTACTTCACCGTTTCTCATGTCTATTGCAGGATCACTTATGAATCCTGGCACGTTAGCGAGGTACTTCATTAAGAGCATGATGGCCCCTGACCGCACGTCTCCTTCGCATACGCCGATGAAACCTTCTTTAGCTAGCTCCATGAATCCAAGGCATGGCCATGCATCTAGTAGGCCAAAGCCGACAAGGTGTATGTCGTCGAAGGATATGGCGGCTGCGCCATGCTCAATGAGAGCCTTCTTCATGGCTAGGTAGAGGCGGGCGGGCGCCACTAAGTCATCAAGAGAGTGCTCATCTACCCTGGCAGCGTTATTCAGCCACCTCTCAGCGACCTTCCTAGCTTCTTCAATGCTGGCAGGCTCATAATATTTTTCCTTAAAGGCATCTATGGTCATGTACTCTACGTCGATTCCTGTAATGCTCTGCACTTCCCGGGATATGTTACACATATCGATGCATATTGGGTCTTCCGCCCACATGAAGTCTTTTGTCACTTCGTCGACGATGACTAGCATCTTCGAGGAACTAAGCTTGTGAACCACATCTAATAGGTTGACATATTCGGCGACTTGTTCAACGTCGGGGATCCCCCTCATAGAGAAGCCTACTACCGGCATTCCGCTGCTTAAAGCCCTTGAATACTCCATTAGGAACTCCCCTGAACCAACGTACGTTTCAGACAGGACAACGGCTGGTTTCCCGCTTAACAGGATCGGCCTTAAGACGCCGCCCATCATGTTAATGTTAAAGACGAGGTACCCTGTCACGTCGCCTAACTCCTTCAGGATAGACACGCTATCATTGAAAGAGAAGGATTCAGCGTAGGCGAACTCGATCCAAGAAAAACGTTCACTGAGCGAGCGTAGAAGTTCACCAATAGCTGTTCTCAGCATTTCATTGGCTTTATCCACAGGCTCTCCGCCAAAGCGCTCGGCAGGGGTTAAACAGAGTATAACTCCCACTCTGTTCTTCCCACCGTCCACCCTACCACCTCCTTTTTTAAGATCCCGATGATGAGGTTCCCATTCCTTCTTTCCAAAATATCCTTTTAGTGTTATATATATAAGGGCTAGTCCGTGCATGTTTCAAGGGAATTATTTACCGTAAGGTGAGGTTGTTGAGCTTCAACTATCCGGAGTTAAAACATCCAGAACGCTGCAATAAGTGTGGGGCATGCATGAACTCTTGCCCGATCCACGCCATATTAAGAGTAGATCCGTTTGAGGTGGACATCACCAAGTGCGCTACGAGGGAAGACTGCTTCATCTGCGCAATGGCATGCCCAACAGGAGCCCTAGTATTAAAAGAAGGAAGAAAGGAAGAAGTAAAAATAAGGGAGCCTGGAGGGACGTGAAGACGGTCAATGAGGGAGAAATGCTTGGAGCCGAGTTTGCTAAGCGTAGACAATTCTAAACGTAACTCTAAAGTTGATCAGGCAGCCTTCTTTTAAAATTGGGAACCTATCTATTTATTCCACTTTGTAAGTGAGGTTCAGCTTACATAGGCATTGCTAAGCCTATGAAGCCTTGGGGCACATCAGCCTCATCTCCCTCTGGGTTCATCGGGAGCAAATCATCGGTCTCGCCCCCTTTCGGGGTAACCCCGCTTTCCCTCCTCATTTGCATCTTCCACGGAGAGATCATCTTTTTAGTCACCGCTCTGTGGAAGGTTCTCGGAGGGGAAGGAAACCCCACATTCTTAGCGTGTTTTAAGACTGCCCCTTTTCGGTGCTCCCTTTTTCCATCACATCTGGGACAGGTTTACTCACTAACACTCACAAACACCCACCAAATACCTAACTGTTTCGCAAGGCATCTTTCTCTTGTACGCTTTAGTTAACTAAGCTCTCCTCAGCATTCAGAAAAAATCGAAGGTAAGCTTTGTTACACGCGAAGTTGCCCTTGAAGGTTAAACAGTCAGGTTGTGCCTTAAACATTAAATTTAAGTGTGGTCTTTTGCTGGGTAAGATGTTCTCCTTAACTGATTGTTTTCTTAAGGACGCATATGAGTTGCCCTTTCATGACCCTCGGCTTCACCGTGTTCTAGTTCTGCCGTACTTTTAACCCTGTATACTTCCTCGGAGCTTACCTCCACTTCTCCCATCATTGTTTTAACTGATTTAACTACGGGGGGAGCCACGAAGGCCAGCAGTATCACGTTACTCGTCACGTGGACGACCGTGAATGGGATGCCTGCTATGAAAACTGACAGGAAGTTTGAGAGTGGAATTACAGGGTACATGAACCCTATAGTTGTAATTATGTCATAGAAGATGGTGACCGCGGCGCCTACGACACCGAAGAGGTACCTAGCCCAGAAGGAAGTAGATTTAAAGCCTTGGAGGGGGTGGCGGAGGAGGCCTCCAACCACGCCAGCTACGGACATGCCAACAATTTGCGTGGCAAGTAGGAAGGGGTACCCCAAACCGGAGCCATAAGGAGAAATTGCGCTGAAGAGGAACATTGAGAAGGCTCCTACGAGGCCACCTACCCTAGAGCCAAAGAGGAAGCCGGCTATGAAAGCCATGAAGGTTATTATTTCAACGTTTGGAAGTGGGGAGAGAGCGAAGGTGCCGGCAACAGCTGCGGCGGTAAACATTCCAATTAACGTAGCTCGCATCGACCTAGGAGGCTTGTAGAGTGGCTTCACTGCGAGCACCCTGAGGCATAGGATAATTTATCCTATATATATTTTGCCCCGTAATAAGCAAGTAACACGGGAGGAAAGGGCGGCCACGAATAAGAAAGAAAAAATAAAAAGGTTTTTTCAACTTTCACAAAAATTGCCCTAAAAAGATAAGTTGGGAAGCTGGTTATCCGTAGTATGTGTATGTCCAGATTACAGTGTCTCCTCCTGATAAAATGTATTTATCTGCACCAACATTAGGATGCTCTGTCTCTAATGAGAAATAATGTTTTACATCATACATCCACCAGTATCCGTTGTTATTTTCGTTGTTCCATACGCCGTTTATGGCGTCAACAAACCACGAATCGTACGAGGCCCAGTATGTTTTGTTAACGGCTGCAACTTGTTCAAGAGCTGAAAGGGCGGTCATTCCTTCGGTAAACTGTACCGTGTACGATTTGCGTGTGCCATTACCGTAATCGATTATAACAGTAACGTGCGTCAAGTCATGGTACAGCACCATAGAAAGTAGCAGTTGTTGCCGTTGCTGTGCCGTGTTGCTTTGATAGTAGAAGTATCCTCCTGCACCAAGGCCGGCAATTACAAGAACTGTTAAGGCGATGGCTATAGCTTTCACGTTCGTTTCCGACACGTGCACCACCTCGGCATAGGATAATTTATCCTACAATATAAAGATTTCCCTACGCTTTACGGGAAGCAAAATAAAAAGGGAGGATTAAATGAAAGTTCCAAGTAGTTTAAAAAAATTTTTAGAAGGGGCCGCGTTTTTGTCATATGGGTGATTTCGTGGTTAAGGTGAAGCTGAAGTACGGTTTCGATGAGGTCTGCGCTGAGGTCCCAGCCGAGAACTTTGCTGGCATTCTTGACGTGGAGGACGTGGCTGGATGTGGCGATCCTGTTGGGGAAGTTAGGAGGAGCATTGCCAGCCCTATTAACACCCCTCCCGTCTCTAAGATTGTTAAGGGTAAAGGTGAGATAGTTGTCGTGGTTAATGATCATACTAGGGATACGCGTACTAAGGAAATTTTGGGGGGGCTTTTCGCTGAGATCGGGAAGGCTGGGGTTCCCAGAGAAAATGTTACTATTGTTTTTGGATGTGGAACCCATAGGAACGTTAAGGAGGAGGAGGCTAGGAGGATTCTTGGAGAAGAAATCTGGAGCAGGTATGAGTGGGTGAACCATGACTGTGATGGAGAAGCTGTGTTTTTGGGCGAAACATCGTTTGGAAATAGGGTTTACATTAACGCTTTGGTGGCTGAGGCCGATGTGAAGATTCTAACTGGAGATATTACTTTTCACTATTACGCTGGTTATACGGGAGGGCGTAAGAGCATATTGCCGGGTGTTTCCGCCCGAGAAACCATACTTTTTAATCATGGAATGATGTTTCATCCAAGAGCGAGGAGTGGGGTGCTTGAGGGAAATCCTGTTCATTTGGATATGGTGGAGGCGGCTAGACTCGCTAGGCCGGACTTCATAGTTAATGTTGTTCAGAACACGAAGGGTGAAGTATTCAGGGCTTTTAGCGGAGACTTTGAAGCTGCCTTCATAGAGGGAGTTAAAGTGGTTGACCGGGTTTACAAGGCGGAGAGCGAGGAGGTTGACATTGTGCTTCTAAGCGCGGGGGGATATCCGAAGGATATAGATTTCTACCAGGCGTACAAGGCGATAGATAACGTTCTTCCCATAGTGAGGGAAGGGGGAAGCATAGTTTTCTTAGCTGAGTGCAGGGATGGAGCGGGACACGAGGTATTTTATAACTGGATGAGAAGGAGGTTAAGCGTGGACGAGATGGAGAGGATGCTACAGGAAGAGTTTACTTTAGGGGGGCATAAGGCATACTACTTAGCTAGGGCGTTGGAGAAGGTAAGGATCTTCATGGTTTCGTCGATGCCCAGCGAGGAGCTGGAGAGGGTTTTCGGCGTCATCCCCGTTGAAACGGCCGATGAGGGGTTGAGAGAGGCATTGAAGCGTGCGGGAAGAAACGCTAGGGTTAAAGTCGTACCTTACGGTACAGCCGTTTTAGCCGTTAAAAGAGCGGGGCGGGAGAGCAGTAGGTAAGTGTAGTGCTGCTAATTGGAGCGCACCCTTGCTTTCTTTAAAACCTTGCTTTCTTTTTAAAAGATTGGGTATAGTGGTGGTATGCATATTGCTGCAAGAATTATTCCGGCTATGACGCCTATCTTCCTCTTGACGCCTACCTTTGATACGTCGTCGAGTGGACCGGGGTGGCCTCTCAGGGATAGGAGGAGAGCTAGAAGGGCCATTGGAAGGTAGCCTAGCAACGCCATTATAATTGATGAAAGCATGGACACGATAAAATGCTTTTTTGTGTCGAGTACTGCACGTGCACAGTGTCCCCCGTCAAGCTGCCCTATGGGGAAGAAGTTGAGGGCTACTACCAGCATGCCAGCCCAAGCTGCGAAGGTTAACGGATGGAGGAGTTCTACCCCTTGAACTGATTTAGGAATAATGTTATCAAGCAGCATGTAGAGGACTGGAACCGGCCATGGAGAAAGTAATTGGATGCCGGTTGACTGCTGTATATTCTGTATTTCGATTACGATTGGCCAGGGTATTACGGGGGCCATCCGTATGCCTACTACGGCTACAATTAAGGTTATTATGAAGCTGGTTATAGGGCCGCTGAACCCTAAATCAAAGAGTTCATCTCTGTTGGTTATGGGTGACTTCTGCATGATCACGGCGCCGAACGTGCCGAACGGCCAGCCGGGTATGAAGTAGGGAAGGGATGCTTCGACCCCCCTCATCTTCGCAGTCAAGTAATGGGCCATCTCATGGAGGCCAATTATTCCGTAGATTGCTAGAGTGTAATAGATGGCTGTCACGATGGGGGACTCGTAGGATAAGGGTAGGTTAAAGAAGAATAAGAAGAAGAGGGAGGTGTTGTTAAAGGATTCCGCCTGGTAATAGCCTGCTAAGACTATTGCTGCTGTCGTAACTATTAGAAGCAGAACGTTTATTATGGGGTTTCCAGGCTTCCCTTCCTCCTTGGGGAGGATCCTCAGGACGATCACCTTTTCAGATGGCTTCGCCGGGTATGCCGGGTATCCGGTGTAGACTGCCTCAGGACTTGCGTAGCGCATCATTGCTAGGAGATTATATAAGTCTAGTTTTTCTAGGAGGCGCTTGAACGGCTCTTTGGTTTCTTGGTCTGGGGGGAGGATGAACGTCGGAATTCCCTCAGCGTCCAGGAAGCCGTCTGTAACCCTGAATTCTGATGCTACGATTCTCCAGAGGTCCTCTAATGGGAGAGGAGTGAAAATCTCTACCATCCACCTTGAAGGTTTTTAGGAGGCAAGTCTGACTGGCACATATAAACAAGGGAAAAAATAAAAATCTTTTTGAGGCGGAAGGGATGCATAAGCGTTCGGATCGGTGTTGGATGCTTCCCGAAACAGGATAGTGAATGTTTTTAAGGAAAAAATTTCAGGTAGTTATCTTGCCTACCGCAGGGTGATTGTATGGAGCCTCGAGCTTACCTGGAGATCACCCGCCCGCACAATTGTTTCATGGGAGGATTGACAGTCCTATCTTCGGTCCAGGTTGCTAAAGTATTCTACGGGTTGAGGTTTCTAGACTGGATGTGGGCTAGGATTTGGATATTTCCCAGCAGGTTTTGGGAGATGGCGATTCTCGCATACTTCGTTTACGTTCTCATAGCAGCGGCTGGAAACGTTGTGAATGACATATACGACATAGAGGTTGACAGGATTAACAAGCCTAATAGGCCTCTACCGCGTGGCGCCATGACGGTAAGGGAGGCTAAATTTCTCACGGCTACCCTCTGGGCTGGAGGATGCGTGCTCGCTTTCCTGATAAGCCTTCCCTCGGGAATCCTGGCCGTAGTCTTCTCTGCTATGGGCCTGCTTTACGCCGCTAAGGTTAAGGTTCTAGGTCTGCTCGGCAATTTCGTGGTGGCTTTCAGCTTCGCTTTCGGCTACATTTACGGGTCGCTCGTCGTGTCAAGCGACTACGGCTTCTTCTCAATTCCCCCGATGGTTCTGCTTTTCTTTTTCACAGCTTTCTGCGTTTTGCAGGGACGCGAGGTAATAAAGGTCATGGAGGACGTTGAAGGAGATAGGCTTAGAGACGCCAAAACAATAGCTAGGCTTTATGGGTTGAGGGTTGCCTCTGCTGTGGGGGCTGCTTTCAACGTCGCTGGTATAGTTAGCTTCACGCTCTGCCCTATCTTGGACTCCTACAATGTGTGGGGGAAGCTTCTTGGATTCTGGTTTTACCCGTTTTACCTCCCGGGAGTCGCGGCCGTAGCAGCTTCAACTATACTCATACTTTTAAGGTACTCTTCTAAGAGAGAGCAGAGCAGGGCGAGCTTACTGGATAAGATCGGGGCTCTGTTTGGGCTTTTAGCGCTTCTGGCTGGTCCCTACTCGGCTGGATGGTGGTGAGGATGCGGCTAGAGGAGGTTATTAAGGCAGCTTTAGGGGAGGTTAAGGCTGACCTTGTAATTCTCGACGGGGAACTGGTAAACGTGTTCACGGGGGAGCTGGAGAAAGGTGACGTGGCGGTTAAAGGGGATACCATAGTCTGTGTGGGTGACGTATCAGATCACATAGGCAAGGACACGGTGGAAGTGGACGGGGAGGGAATGTACGTTTCACCAGGATTCTTCGAGTCTCACATTCACATTGAAAGCAGCCAGATTACGCCTACGGAGTTTACTAGGCTGTGCATCCCTCACGGAACGACAACTATTGTTTGGGATCCACATGAGATAGCTAATGTCATGGGGGTTAACGGTGTAAGGGAGGTTATCCGTGAGGTTAGAAGGCTTCCAATAAACTTTTTCATAGTGATACCTAGCTGTGTCCCTGCATCTGACCCACGGCTTGGAGGTTCTGGAGGGGTTATAGGAGTTAGGGAGATCAACGAGTTGAAGGGGGAGAAGGAGGTTATAGGGCTCGCTGAGATGATGAATTTCCCGGGGGTTTTGGGTCTCGACGCGGATGTCGTTGCCAAGCTTAAAGCCGCTAAAGAGTTCAGAGTCGTTGACGGGCACTGCCCCGGGCTTTCAGGTAGGGAGCTTTGCGCTTACATTGCAGCAGGGGTGAGGTCAGATCATGAGAGCGTTGCTGGTAGTGAGGGGGTGGAGAAGCTTAGAAGAGGCATGTTCCTGATGGTGAGGGAGGGGACGGCGTCGAAGAACCTTTCAGACCTACTGAAACCTATCGTTGAAATGGGGCTTGACACTAGGAATTGCCTTTTAGCATCTGATGATAAGAGCCCTGAGGAACTTAAGGAGGGACACGTTAACTTCCTCATCAGGAGAAGTATCGAGGAAGGGGTCGAACCTGTTAAAGCGTATCAGATGGCTACTTTAAACCCTGCGACGTATCTAGGCGTTGATGATGTATTGGGGGGAATAGCTCCTGGTAGGAGAGCAGACATAGTGCTGGTAGATGATTTAGAGAAAGTGCACGTTGAAAAGGTTATAGTCGGCGGGAAGATCGCCGCTGAAAAGGGGAAATTAAAGCTTAAAATAGAGGATTTTAGGTATTCAGATGCTATGAGGGGAAGCGTCCACGTTAAACAGGAAGTGAAACCCGAGGTTTTCGCAGTTAAATGCGAAGGCAATAAGGCGAAAGTGAGGGTTATAAAGGTGGAGGAGGGAAGCCTAGTTACAGGGGAGGAGGAAGCGTTTCTGCCAGTAGTTGATGGGATGATTATCCCTGATCCTTCGATAGACGTGTTGCAGGTCGCCGTCTTGGAGAGGCACAGGGGGACCGGAGAGGTAGGGTTAGGCTTCATTAAGGGCTTCGGTTTAAGGTCGGGGAGCATAGCTTCAACTGTAGCACACGACTCGCATAACCTTGTAGTGGTCGGAGCAGACTGGAGAGACATGGCGGTAGCGGTTAACAGGATAATCGAGATGCAGGGGGGGATCTGCGTCGCCGACAAGGGCAGGATCATGGGGGAAATACCCTTAGAGGTGGCAGGGTTGATGAGTGTTGAAACGGCTGACAGCGTCATCAAGAAAAGAAGGAAGGCGTTTAATGCCGTGAGGCGGCTAGGATGCACGCTACACGACCCATTCATGACGCTCTCGTTCGTAAGCCTACCGGTCATACCATTCTTGAAAATCACGGAGAAGGGGCTCATAGACGTGAAAACGCAAAAAATAGTTGAAGTAGTAAAGAGGTAGGAGCGTAACAGCGTTGAACCATGACAAAGGCGGGTATTCAACGCGAAACGAGCAGCCAAACGGGAACAGGGGCAACTGCCATAATGGAGACGTTAAGGCCAGAGGGGGAGCTACGGTACCGTGGGGATGGGCAGCGTCGATCCTAGGCTTTACAGCCTCAATCTTTCTCCTCTTTGTGTTTCAGAACGTACTATTCATGGTAGGCTTCTTCATAATAGGTTTAACCAACCCCTTTTCACTCTTGAAAATTCAATGGAGCTTCAGCCTTCAAAAGATGACCTATGAGCCATCATTAACCCTAGGAGTAACGCCTGAACTGCTCGCTTTCTCCACAATAGGAGAACTAGCACTAATAATCATCCCAGTACTATACCTTAAAATTAAGGAGATACCACTCCGAGAACTAGGATTCAAATTTAAAGACAGAAGGACAACAATGATTGATATCCTAATAGGGGCATTGGCAGGGATAGGAATGATGTGGACGGCGAACGTCACCTCGACCCTGACGACTCTCACCCTACAAGCGATACTCCAACTGCTTTACGGACCCTTCTACGGGATAGTATCCCTACTACTTGCAGAGGAGGTAATCTCCCGGATAAACGCACCGTTCTCAGCGGCAAACCCGGCCCAACTCGCAATACTCCTCCTCTCAGTCACATTACTGGTGGCGCCATGCGAAGAAGTATCAACAAGAGGATTCCTACAGCAAGGATTAGAAAGCAGTTGGGGGAAATGGAAGGGGCTACTGGCAGCAGCACTAATCTTCTCCCTCCTCCACGTCATATTCTACCCGCAAAGCGCCTCAACAATAGGATACCCAAACATAGGAATAATAAGCATACTGCTAGCTTTACCTTCATACATAATTCTCTCCATCACACTAGGAGCACTACTCCAAATACGAGAATATAGAATCATAACAACCATAGCAGCACACGCAACATACATGACACTACTAGTAATACTATTATCATCACTATGATAATAAATAAAACAGCATAACAACAACATTGAGACCGGTTAGAAGCATAAAGGAAAATCCAGCCAGAGAGATAATATACTAGAAAGAAGCAACAAAAAGTAATTGTGGTAAAATTCATATATAAAGAAAAGGACATTAAATTAGAGGTAAAAGCTGAAAGGTAAATGTTTAAGTAAAAAATTAACGTAATAATAGATTGAGGGGACGACTTTGTCAAAAAAAGAAGAGAAAGTCCTCAAAGCGGTATTAAACGTATGTAAATCACTTATAAAAACATCAGAAAAATACTTCCACAATTTCCAGAAAATACATAACTCGTACATTGACTCGATCAAAAAACTCCAAAAAGAAATAGAGAAAATAGCCAAAGGAGCATCGATACCACTCGAAGAAGTAGAAGCAATAACTACACCAATAATAGAGCTGGAATCATTCACCGGGAAAGAACCTGAAACAGTCTTCGAAGAATTCATAAAAACAACCCAACCAACAGCACCAACAGAAATAACCACCGCGGCACCATCAACAACACCCCCACCATCAGCCCCACCAGCGACTCCACCAGCAGCTCCACCAGCAGCACCCCCAAAAGCACCTCCAGCGGCACCTCCAAAGGCCCCACCGGCAGCCCCACCGGCAGCTCCAGCGGCACCTCCAAAGGCCCCACCATCAGCCCCACCAGCAGCTCCACCAGCAGCTCCACCAGCAGCACCACCAGCAGCACCCCCAAAAGCACCTCCAGCGACACCTCCAAAGGCCCCACCATCAGCCCCACCGGCAGCCCCACCGGCAGCGCCGACAACTGGTGTGCCGTCTGTTGCACCTGTTACAACTAGATCTGAGGCTGCATCTATTACTGAGTTAAGGAATGCTATGTTAGCTGAGTTGAATAGGTTGAAAAAGCTTTTCAGCGAGGCGTAAAAACCAAGTAATTTCTTAATTATTTAGAGAATAATTTCCTCGATGAAAGATAAAATAGGAGGTTGGTGGGCGGGCCAGGATTTGAACCTGGGACCTCCACGTCGTAAGCTTCGCCCTATTGTGTGGCGTCATAACCGCTAGACTACCCGCCCGCACTCAGGGTTTAGATTTTTGCCGCAGATATAAATTTTTTATCCTCATTTTTCACTTAATAAGTTCAAGTGTTTTTTGCGTTATAGTTTTGAATGAAGTATGGGGTGGTGTTTTTGTGGTTGTTTGGAAGGAGAAAGAAGGAGGATGTTGCTGAGAGGATTAGGAAGGAGGTTTCTAAGCAGGCTAAGAGGAATTTGCTGGAGAAGTTGATGAGCCTTATACCTGGCTATAAGTCTTGGTTTTTCCGGGCTGGCTAACATGGGTATAAGGCTAAGGAAGTTCGGAGAGAAACTGATAAAATACTTAGAAACTATGTTTATGGTGTGTTGAGGGAGTGCAGGTCAAATTTGAGCTTGGTTCAGGAGATGCTTATTGACTATGACCTTCGTGAGAGTTGGGATCAGATGGATAGGCTTATGGCGTTGCTTGACAGAGTTTCGGAGAGGATTAACCATGCTGATTACGGGTACTCCGGGTTTTTCGATGCCGTGAAGATTAGAGAGGAGGAGCTTGACAGGCTTTACGAGTTCGACGCGGGGGTTCTTGAGGATGTCGAGGTGTTTCGCAGGGATGTTTTAAGTCTTAAGGGACGAATGGAGCAAGGTAACTTTAAGGATGTTTATCAGCAGATCTTCAGGCTGAGGCGTACTCTTGATGACATCGATAAAAAAATTAGTGATAGAGAGAATTGTATGTTGAAGATTAAAGAGTGAAAAAAGGAATAAAAGGAATGAGTGGTGTAAGGTTGCCTAAGGTTATAGAGTGGAAGGGTGGTCGTGACGAGGTAGTTTGGAGGTATCCTAACGATAGGATAGAGTGGGGATCAAACCTGATAGTTAGGGAGAACCAAGTGGCGGTCTTTTTTAGGGACGGGAAGGCATATGATGTTCTTGGTCCGGGAAGGCATCAACTAACGACGGCTAATCTTCCACTGATATCTAAGGTTATACAGAAGCTTCAAATGCTTGATAAGTCTGCTTTCGCAGCTGAGGTTATTTTTGTCTCAACATCTCAGTTTCAAGGGAGGTTTGGAGGGCAGGGACAGACGATGGACTTGGCTCCGTTAAAGTTTCATGGTACGTTCTGGTTTAAGGTTGAGGAACCAAAGCTTTTCGTTGTTGAAGTTGTTGGTAATGCTAATGCGTTCACCACCGATGCGGTAAACCAGTTCGTTAGGGGGTTCATACTGGAGAACGTGATAGATAGTCTTGCAGCATTTAGGTTGCAGGATGTTTTTACTCAGCTGGATGAAACGAGCATGAAGGTTAAAGTTAAAATTAGGGAGCAGTTCAGGAGGCTTGGCATAGACCTTATAGACTTAAGGTTTGAGGGAATGGATACTACACCGGAGTACAGGGAGAGGCTCTTCTGGCTGCAAACAGGCCAAGTTGCGGGTGAGAGGGCGAGGACGTTGGAAGCCGTTGAGAGAAGCGCGGAGGCTCTTGGGCGGTCTTCCGGAGCAGCCTTTGGGGCTGGGGTAGCTATCCTCCCACCGCTCCTACAGCAGCAGCCTCAACCTCAAAACTTTGTTATCTGTCCTAACTGTGGAGCGCAAAACCCTCAGAACGCAAAGTTCTGCAGTAACTGTGGGCAAAGAATAGCAAAAAGCGGAAGATTCTGTCCTCAGTGTGGATCGTCGGTTCCATTCAATGCCAGGTTCTGCCCTAACTGCGGAGCCAAGCTTACGTGAAAAAATCCGGAGATAAGGAGGGCGGGGTGACGGACACTTTCCCTCCTTTTTAGAGGTACTCTTTCTTTTATCTGCTTTAGTTTTCATGTTTGAGGGGGATTGCGTGCTTAGAAGGGGGGTGTGAAGGTGGCTAAAAGCATCTTGGGAGGCGTGTGTTCAAAGAGCGAGGACTTTAAGGGCCTTGTTAAAAAAGTAGGCGAATGTTTTACGTAGGGTGATTGCTTCGTGTGGACTTTTAATTTTTAGACGTATTTGTAGATGTTTTCTTTGGTGAAACGTCCTAGCCTAAGCTCTTTTTCTATCAGTGAGAGGAGGAGTATCCTTTTGAATGTTGGTGGATGTGTTGAGAAGAGCATGTTGAACTTATTCCATCTACTAACTTTCTCTGCTTCTTTCTCCATGGCTAGCTGAAGTTCTTTTTCGTCTAGGACTCCGTCTTTGTTGAGGTCGTATTCGTCCATTTTACTTATTATTTCTCCTATTTCTTTTGATGCCGTGGCAGGGTCTTCAACGAAAAATGCCCGTGCCCCGTGGACTTCCATGGGACGCGTGGAGAGGCCGTAGGCAATTTTTGCCAGGGCGCTTTTCATGTAAGATGGGTGGGTGAGGTATGCTGCGTAGACATCTGCGTAGAATTCACGCATCCTGCTTAAGTACCTCACGACCAAGAGCGTCACAATGTACGTAGCCATGGCTATTAGCCCGATGACGAATAGTATGATGGCTAATATCCCACCGGATCTTCTACTGTATGGCCTGTAGCTTAACCTTAAACCTGACATAGTGAAGGTCGCTATTATGAAGCACAATGTTGGAATCGCATTTAACAGTGTTAGTACTATGCAGTCTTTATGTCTTAGGTGGCCGAGCTCATGGGATATGACCGCTTTAACCTCGTCTGCGTTAAGGTTTTCAAGTAATCCCTCGGTGACCGCTAGGGTTGCCCCCCTTATCGTCCTTCCAAAAACACATGCGTTAGGGACGGGATACGGTGCTACAGCAATCTTGGGTTTTGGAATACCGCTTTTCCTCGACAACTCCTCCACAACGGAGTGGAGCCATGGCGCTTCCTCGCTTGCTACGTATTTTAAGCTGAGAGACTTGGCAGCTACGGAGGGGCCAATAAACCACTCGAAGAGCATGAACATGCCTGTAAGAAACGCGAGCCCTCCTAAAGTATATGGCTCAAGCCATGATGTAGCCGCTAGATTCCATTGAACACCTTGCGTAACCTCGTTAATGAGCGTGTTTATCGCCCAGTAAGTGTCCTGGAGGTCCTGTTGGAGATTTGTGAAATCCCAGTTTTCCTGCAGCGGGAGGAGAGCATTTAAACTTAACCCGCTTCCAAAAGTAAATTTCCCGGTTATCTCCCCGACCATTTCTCCGATATAATTTCCTGCATTAAAAATAAGGTCTAGCAGCGCGGAGCCGAAAACAGCCCTGAACGCCACGTTTACCCCCATGAGAAAGATGAAGGTTAAAGCGGACATTGCTAAGAGAGCCATCGCCATCCGCGCCTTAAGGAACACTAAATGCCCCATTAATGACGGCCTCCTCTCCAGACCATCCTTCAAACCATTCTACACTATAAATTCCAGAAAGTAATTTAGAGTCAACGTGGGTATTAAGTTTTTAGTAAAAGGAATAGCACACTGGTACTCCTTGGCGAGGTGTAAATTTTGAAAATTGTAATTAAGTGTGAGCATTGTGGGGCACCACTTGATTACAATGCTGGAGATTATGTTGCTACATGTAAATACTGTGGATACACGACTATTCTGACGTACGAGAAGCCTTTCACACTGGAGCACGCGCTTCTCCCGGTTAATGTTGAGAAGGGTGATGTTGCCGAGATAGTTAGGGAATGGATGGATTCAAGCTTCCTAGCTCCTAAGCTGCTTTCCAAACGTGCTAAAATTAGGGATGCTGTATTGTTCATTTATCCTTTCTGGGTGGTTCCTATAGAGGCAACTACGAGGTTTAAGGGTATTTTCGAGCGTTTGGGACCGGGATACGTGAGGGAGGGCACCGTAAGTGGGAGTTACGACTGGGTTATAATAGCGCAGAGGGCTTCAAAGTTTCCAACAAGGGAGTATGATGTCCCACTTCAAGGAAAAATACCCTACGACTTCACGAAAATTCCGGAGTACGCTAGGGTCCTCAATGCAGAGTTCGGTGAGGAAGAGGCGGTAGAGAGGGCGAAAAGCGAGGTGGTGGAACACCACTTATATCTTGCAAGGAGGGAAGTCGACAAAATAATCGAGCATGAAACAGATTTTACAATTAAGGACACATACTACCTTCACGCTCCAATATGGGACGTAACCTACACGTACAAACGTAAAAGGTATAAGGTGCTGGTCGACGGATCTGAAGGAAAAATAATAGTGGGGGAGCTGCCCACACCCGGACTTTTCGACATCTTTTGAAAGTTAGCTCCTAAAAACTTTAGTTTTCTATAAAAAGACTTGAAGATGGATTAGGATGAAGAACTCCTAAAAGGGGGTTAAATGGAGTTAGGAGTTTGAGGGGAAGCCATCCTTTTGAGCTACTAAACTCTGCCTGAGTGAGGAGCGTTCCTAGAATAGAGTTTATGTGAAGATTGTGGAGTGGAAGCCGTCTTCCATTGGTTCAAGCCGTAGGCCTCTCCACCTTAAGGTTTCCCCTTCCGCTGGAGTTGGAATGAGTAGGAATGGTTACAGGAAAAGAGGGGTTAGCCGAGTTAGTATGGCTGTTGACTCGAGCATTAGGTACCTGGCAAGGAGAGCTAGTGCGATGCCGATTAGTATGAGGCCGTTGATAACAAGCCATGTTTTTGTTTTCCCCTCAGGTAAGGTGTGCCTTTCCCTCTTATCTGTTTTTATGCTCCACCAGAAATGGATCAGGTAACTTCCCGACAGCCGTTTTGAGAATTCACTTAGAATCATTCCTCTAATAGCGCTGTCAGCCATTCTGACCGCAAGCTCCACGTATTTTCCCTCCTTACTTAGCTCTTCAATTGGGACGCTTGGAAACACGTCTATGAGGAGGTGTGACGCCGCTGCGAAGATAAGGGGTATCACTGCTAGGAGGAGAGCTGATGCTAGACGCACTTCTTGAAGGAATGTGGGTGTGAAGCTTGCAGCTAAAACCACTATAGCGGGGATCGCGGGGATTATAGCTGAATGCGTGAGAAAGTCTCTATGATGCATCCACGTTATTGCATGGTCGAAATCCGCTATTTCAGCACCCGTCAGGCATAGGAAGAAGGCTATGGTTAACCATACTATGTCCTTTGAGGAGAACGTGTTCACAGTTGGTATGATCATCCCGGCAAACACCGTTAACGTCCAAGTTCCCAGATACCATTTATAATATGCAGCCGTGAAGATCACAAAAACTATGACGCCAAACAGGAGATGATATTTCCTAGCCGCCATCTAACATTAAACCTCCTCTTTACTTTCAAAACTGCTTCTTACCTTTTTAAGATGCTGCATACATTAAAATCTTCTGTTTATTGTGTACTTTCGCTAATAAGCTAAATGTAAAGTGTATTGAAGGGGGTGATAAAAAGCAAACGCAAATTGGAAACGTGTAAAGACCGCTAAGGAATAAAGTTAAAAAAATGAACTCAAATTTTGTTTTGGAGGGGTTCGTGTGAACTGGTTAACCCGCGTCGTCAACGGAAACATAGATGAAGGGGTTCATAGGAGGTTTGTTAAATATTCTGTCGGAGAGTTTGACGGCCCTTGGTTGGAGGTTTCGGTTCGAGGTAGAAATGTGGTTTTGAGAGGGGATGTAGGCTATGAGGATTTCATCGGATGGTTTCTTTTGACTACGGTTGATGAAAACGAGGAATGTGATGTTAAGGGCGTTATTATAGGTAAGGCTTGTGTCGAGGAGATGAAGGAGTATGGGGGGAAGGTTAGCGTAAAAGGAGAGGTGCATAAGATTAATGTCGAGTTTTCCTGCAGGGTTGGCGAGTTAAGAGAGGTCTATGAGAGGTATGCGGACGAATGCGTCTTAATGTTGAACATTAAAACAAGGCAGGGGAGTGTGCGTTCAAAAAGGAAGTTAGAATATAAAGGGTTTGAGGAGGAAAGAAGGGAGTTCTGCGTTGGCAGGCTTAAACTAAGTGAGGAAGGTGTTAAGAGGATCGTTGAGGAAGTCGCCCCAGATTTCCTAAAGGAGATCAGGTTGCCATTCAAATCACTGCTCTTAGAGAACAAGTTTATAGTAGAAGAGATAATTTTCCCTGAGAACAGGGAGAGGCTTTCAGCAAGGGAGGTAAGGTTACGGTCAAAGAGACGGGGAAGGGTTAAACGTACTCTTCATGTGGATGGGGAAACGTTCTCTAATGAGGTTGAGTTCACGGCTTAGCCTCCTCCTTTCAGCACATATTTCTTATAGATTGAAGGCAACTTCTTGGGATTCCTAGCCTTCATGAACTCTAGTGCTATTTTTCGGAGAGTATCAAACCAGTCACTTGACTTCTCCTCCTTGTGAAGGAGAAGGGCGAAGCATTTTTTAACGCCACCTTGATCAACAAGGTAGCTCACCACCTTTCTTCCTGATGCTTGAAAGGCAACCCGAGGCGTATACGTGTTTAAGTCTCCCTGGAAGTGGGCTGAGAAAATCTGGGTTATGAAGCCTGGCGGAACGTTTAGCTTTGCAGGGAAGGAAGCCTCTAAGTAAGCACCCAGCTTTTTACCCCAGCTGATCACGAGCAAACCCGCGGGAATTTCGTCGGCCTCCTTGACCTTTAATGGAGTAATTGGTTGCCTATCCTTCTTTACTTGAACTGGCTTATTAGTTTTTGTTTGCGACGTTTTACGGGGTTTTCGCAAGCTTTATATTTTTACTTGCTTGCCTCAGTAGAGGTGGGGTTAAAAATGAGGGTTAGCAGGGTTGTCATGAAGTTTGGCGGTAGCTGCTTGAGGAATTCCGAGTCGTTCAGGAGGGTTTCCGACATAGTTAAGGAGTACAGTGGACACCAGATCGTATTGGTTCCTTCCGCACTATCAGGGGTTACAGACCAGCTTATTAAGGCGGCTGATAAAGCAAGTAGGAGGGAAGACGTCAAGCCTGGCGTCGACGAAATCCTAAGAAAGCACTTGAAAGTAGCGGGTGAAGCCATAAGGGACGGAGACATTATGAGAAACGTTATGGAGAGCGTAGAAAGGCTATGTGAGAACCTTAGGGGGGCACTAGGTAAGGTTGAAAGGGAAGGATTAAAGCAGTCCATTCTTGCGTTCATAGAGGGGTTTGGGGAAAAGTTTTCGAGCGTTATCCTTGAAGGGTTTTTAAAGGATGAGGGACTTAACGTTAAGAGGGTTGATGCTGAGGAAGTGATATTAGCGTTCAACAATTACCTTAACGCCCTTCCTCTTTTAGAGGAGACAGCGGCGAACGTTAAGGAGAAAATTGTTCCACTCCTTGAAAGAGGGGTAATCCCTATAGTTCCGGGATTTATATGTAAGAACGTTGACGGGACACCGGCCGTACTTGGCAGAGGCGGAAGCGACTTTACTGCAACAATACTTGCTTATGGCTTGAAGGATGACAGAAGCGATGTCAAAGTGATCCTGTGGAAGGACGTTGACGGATTGCTTACAGCTAACCCGGAGTACGAGGAGAACTGCAGGTTAATTAAGACGATTTCCTACGCTGAAGCGAAGGAGTTAGCCTTTTTTGGGGCTAAACTCCTCCATCCTCTCTGCCTTATCCCGGCAGAGAGGAAGGGGATCTCGCTTGAAATAAGGAATTTCTGGAAGGCTGAATCTGAAGAGTATACTACCATTTCAAGCATAGTGGAGTCTAGGGCAGAGGTGGTGAAGGCTGTCTCAGGAATAGAGAAGGTGACCATGATAACCGTTGAGGGAGAGGCAATGGTTTCAAGACCGGGAACTGCAGCTAAACTTTTCACGTTAATGGGGGAAGAAAATGTTAACATTAGGATGATATCTCAATCGTCCTCGGAGAACAATATAACTCTAGTTATAGATTCGGCTGACAAGGAGAAAGCTGTTGAGGCAATAAAAAGATCCGACTTCTTCGGAAGCCACTGGATCAAAGTGAACGTTGAAGACGATGTAGGGTTGCTGAGCGTCATAGGGGCGGGAATGAAGAACACCCCCGGGATAGCTGCTAGAGTATGTTCGGCTCTTGGAAGGAAGAGTATAAACATAAGGGCAATAGCCCAAGGAAGCAGTGAGCTTAACATAACACTTGTCGTTTCTAGGAAAGATCTAAGGGATGCTGTTAGGGCGATCCACTCAGAGTTTCAGCTTGGCTCGGAGGGGTAATGAAGGTGAGAGGAGTAATGGATTATGCTTGTTAGAACAGCTCATCAATACCAGTAGACTTGAAGCCTAGACTCTACGATTCTGACGTAGACGCTAACATGAAGTTTAGGCGCAGGGGTTGTTTCCACGGTTGCCAAGTATGTGGGGGAGTTAACGTTGTGGAGGTGTAAAGGTGAGGGTTAAAATGTGGTTTAACCTTGCCGATGAGCCGGGTCAGCTTCTCAGGATTTTGCAGCCTATAGCCGAGTTTGGGGGAAACATAAGGGAGATATCCCACCTTAGAGAGGAGAAAAAGGGTAATTTTCTCCCGGTTGTGGTGACGTTTGACGTTAAAGACCTGCAGCAGTTTCTAAAAATAAAGGAAGCCATAGAGGCAGCTGGCGTTCAGATTACGAGTACAGAGCCCCACCCGGAGGTGTGCAGGAAAATAGTGATCATGGTTGGCCACGTCTTTGCAACAAACATAAAGGACACCATAGATAGGGTGCTTGAGAGAGGGGTTCGGGTGAAGAGAGTTGTCGCGAGAATTAAGAGCGCTGAGGAGGCGTCCACGGTTAAGTTTATTCTTGAAGCAGACGCAAAGGATAAGCTGGAGAGAACCATAAGGCTCCTGAAGAAAATAGCCGATGAAAAAAGGCTCTTTATTGTTTGGAGCTGAAAGCTTTGGACCTAATTCTTATTGGTTTTGGGAATGTAGGACGCGCCTTAGCAGAGGTTTTGGTTGAGAGAGAAGCCGAGCTTAAAGGAATCGGCGCTAACTTCAATGTCACAGGGATATTTAGGAGTAAGGGGGGATTCATCAGCCCAGACGGTTTAAACCTTAAGGACGTCTTGGAAAGGGGGGAGAGACACCCAAGCTGGGTTCCCGAAGCTAGCGCGCTTGAAGGCATATCGGAGCTGCCATGCGACGTCGTTGTTGAGATGACCGTAACCAACATAGAGACTGGAGAACCGGGGTTAAGCTTCATAAAGAAGGCTCTTGAAGAAGGAAAAGACGTGGTTACATCCAATAAAGGACCCCTCGTAGTTTCCATGAGAGAACTTCTGAACATGGCAGAGAAGAAAGGGTGCTTTCTACTTTACGAGGCAACGGTTGGGGCAGCCATCCCTGTTTTCGCCGTTGCTAGGGAGGCGCTTAAGCATAATGAGGTAGAGTGCATAGAGGGCATACTTAATGGAACCACAAACTACATACTTTCAAGGATGAGCGAGGATAAGGTTTCATTTGACGATGCTCTTAGGGAGGCGCAGGAAATGGGCTACGCTGAGGCGGATCCAACATACGATGTGGAAGGTATAGATGCAGCATGTAAGCTAGTGATACTCGCCAACGGCATAATGGGGATGAACAAGAGGATTTCAGACGTTGAAAGGGAGGGAGTAAGAGGAGTTACACCGGAAATGATAGAGCTAGCAGAGGAGGAAGGATACTTAGTGAAGCATATAAGCTACCTTGACAGGGAGCGGATGGAAGTGGGACCCAGACTTGTCCCGAAAAACTCGCCTCTATCCATAGGAGGAACATTCAACGTGATAACGATTAAAGCGGATTTAGCCGGTCCCATAACACTCATCGGTAAGGGCGCTGGGCCGAGGGAGACTGCAAGTGCGGTACTAAGCGACCTTCTAACCATAGTTAAGGAGAGAAGTGGAAGGTGAAGGGTAAATGAACCTTTGGCTTGAGTGCATAAGATGTGGAAGGAAGTATCCGTGGGACGGTGTAATTTATACGTGCCGTGAGTGTGGAGCCCTCCTAGACGTTAAGTACGACTTCGAAGAGGCTCCAAGGGTGGAACTGGGAAAAGGCAGTTTATCCGTTTGGAGGTATGAGGCGTTTCTGCCTAGGGTGAGGGAGAAGGTCAGCCTCAACGAAGGAGGAACAAGCCTCTACAGTTGTAAGAGGCTAGCTAAAAGGCTCGGCATGAGAGAGTTATGGGTCAAAAACGAGGGTGAAAACCCTACCGGAAGTTTCAAGGATAGAGGGATGACGGTGGGCGTATCCATAGCGAAGACCCTAGGTAAACGCGTAGTTGCCTGCGCTTCAACCGGGAACACCTCAGCATCCCTAGCAGCCTACGCCGCCAGGGCAGAGATGAAATGCATCGTTATGATTCCATCAGGCAAGATCGCTTTTGGAAAGCTTGCACAGGCGATGATGTATGGATGCTTGGTGCTTGCCGTTAAAGGGAATTTTGACGATGCATTAAAGCTCGTCCAAGAAAGCTGCGAGCGTTTTGGGCTATACCTCCTTAACAGCCTTAACCCGTACCGTTTAGAGGGACAGAAAACCATAGGATTCGAGATTATCGAACAGTTAGGGGTTACTCCTGACGTAATAGTGCTCCCAGTCGGAAACGCTGGAAACATAAGTGCAATATACAAAGGGCTAACGGAGTGGGAGGAACTGGGCATCATAGGCGGGAAGCCGCGGATGATCGGGATTCAGTCAGAGGGTGCCGCGCCAATAGTCGAGGCTGTCAGAAAAAAGAGTAGAGAGGTTAGGTTCGTGGAGAAACCTGAAACGGTCGCAACGGCGATAAGGATAGGTACCCCTGTAAACTGGGAGAAAGCGTTAAGGGCTATCTATGGCTCGGATGGAACGGCGGAAAGCGTTACAGACGCTCAGATCCTAGCTGCTCAGAAGCTGCTCGCCAGAACAGAAGGAATCTTCGTTGAACCCGCATCAGCAGCCTCAATAGCGGGACTGATAAAACTATTGGAAGAAGGGGTGATAGATAAGGATGAAAGGGTGGTTTGTGTAACTACAGGCCACGGATTAAAAGACCCGGACATCGCTGTAAAAACCTGCGAGAAACCATTGGAAGTTGAAGCTAGAATAGAGGAAATAGAAAAAACATTGAATTCAATGCTTTAATGAGGCTTAAGAAGGACATAGAAACGCACTTGAATTTAATTAAAAAGATGTAAGAGATAATTTAATAATTAAAATAAATGTGATATTAGGTTAAAGAGGGGGATGTTATAGTGGTGATCGCTCGAATTCTTAGCTGCTTTAAAATAAATTTATATATTTCTATCTCCAAAATAGGAGAGGCATCTGTGGGGGAGGAATATGCCTAAAGCTAAATCGGTTAAAATAGAGAACGTTGTAGCATCAGTTACGTTAAATCAGCGGATAGATTTAGACTTAGTAGCTGAAAGACTGCCAAACGTCGAGTACGACCCGGACCAATTTCCAGGTCTCGTTTACCGTCTCGATAAGCCAAAGACTGCTACCTTAATCTTTAACAGCGGTAAGATGGTTTGCACTGGCAGTAAATCGGAGAGGGACGCTGTCAAGGCCGTCAAGAAAATAGTTGAGAACCTTAAGGAAGCAGGGATAGAAATCAAGAACGAACCTATAATACAGGTTCAAAACATAGTAGCCTCGGCAAATTTAGGGGTAGAAATAAACCTAGAGGAAGCAGCGTTTTCCCTAGAAAATACCATGTACGAGCCAGAGCAGTTTCCAGGGTTAATTTACCGTATGAGAGACCCTAAAGTTGTTATTCTCTTGTTCGGGTCAGGGAAGCTGGTTTGTACGGGAGCGAAAAAAGAGGAAGATGTTTATGTTGCAGTTGACAGGATTATGGAAACGCTCATTGAGAGGGGGATCATAAGAGAATAGACTGACTAATGTTTTTCTAGGGCTTTAGTTTAGCTGAGCTCCCAGAAACCATTTAAATTTCTATTACACCGCCTAAGCTTATTATGCGTTGTCTAATGTTAGCGAGCTCCCTATTTATCTTCATGGTCTCCCTCATTAAGTTTATATATTGTCTGTCGCGTTTCCTAGCGTCAATTTTTCCGAGCATGAAGTCGGCGTCAAGCTTCTTTAGTTCAAGCTGAATTTCCTCTTTTCTTCCTTTAAGTTCCTCCATTACTTGTTTTAGCCGGGCTATCTCCTCTTCTTCCTCAACCGTTACTGGCGGCTTAGGTATTGGTGGGGGAGCTCTTGTGAACCGTTTAAAGATACTCTTAACTTTATCAATTAATCCCATAATCTCTCCTCCTTACAACCCCATAACGGCTTCCCTAATTATTTCAAAGAACTTTGACCTATTCATAGGGTCTATCGCCACAAAACCATATGTTTTAACCCCAAGAATCTCCTCCACCTTCTCTGGGGGTAGAGATCCTGGGAGATCTTGCTTATTGGCTAAGGCTACAATGTTTGCTTCTGGTTCTTCCTCCCTTACAAGTCTCACGAAGAAGCGTGACCTGACAGCGTTCTCCAAAGTTGAATCTGTAACTATGATTATTAGCGAGGATGCTTTAATGAATTTATCCCATGTCATTTTGAAACGTTCCTGACCAGCCAGATCCCAGCATACAAGTTGTGTGTTACCTATCATGGCGCCCTTTACTCCTTTTATTCCTACGCCTATTGTTGGTATGTGTTCTCTAGGTAGTTCCTCTTCTCTGATTAGCTTAAGGATTGTTGTCTTTCCAACCCCACTAAACCCTACTAGTGAAAGTTTTAGAAGAGTTGTGGTGAGCTCGTCTACTTTATCATTAAAGCCTGTGAAGACGGATGGGTCGCCATCCCACTTCTCTATCGTGTCTGCATAGTCGTTCACGAACTGGCTGCTTAGGTTCCTCATTTTCAGCTTCATTTCGTTTGTGTCATCATTTTTATCTGCTTCAAAGATAAAAACCGTAGTGTTAACGTTACTGTAGTAAAGGCGAGTCCTCCGGAGGTTCATATACTCAACATATCCATCAAGGTGGATTTTCGAAACTACCTTTGCAAGGTTAGCGATGAAGTCGTCGAAAACTTCTTCGGGAATGCCACTAGCACCATATATTTTCTGGAACATTAACCGACCATTTGAATCCAGAATTTCAACGTTCCGGATCACGGCTTACCCAACCACCTCAGGGATTTCTATCACATAGGGTAGCTGTCTCGTAGGGCTTTAAGATGCCAGAGGAGCATCCTAGGAGGTTTAATCTGCTCATTGTACTGAACTGCAATCTGGTCAACCATGTACTCTGGGAAGAAAGTCATGATCTTCGCGTCCGTTTTAAGCGCGAGGCACTTCTTACCCTCTATCTTTAACTCCATTACAAAGTTGTTTTCACGCAGGAACTTCACGATACGGTTGATTTCAGACTTCTTCTTGCCGAGGCGCTCGACGAGCTCATCCCTGGTGTAAACGTCCTCCCTAAGAGCAACTAGAACATCATACATGTCGGGGTCAGCAAAAACTTTGGTTATGACTTCCACGTCCTCGGGAGATATGACGTAATCCCTGAAAAAGCTTTTAACCTCGTCAAGGTACTCTGAGGATGCTTCAGGACCCCATTCCCCAGCCTGCGCCTTCCTAACAATGGCTCTTGCTGGAACACGGGATATAAAAACGTCCCGTAGCAGGAAGGCGCACTGACTTGGCAGCCCCTCCACCCATCTAAGAGTGGCGAGGCCGTTCTTAACAAGGGGGGTGAGCAGAGAGTGGAGCTCAACGGATTTCAAATCAAACTTATGTTTCAACCAGACTTCAAGGTCTGAGAGGGTTGAACTGCCTTCTTCTATTAACCTTTCAAGCAGGGCTTTTCTGAGGGGGTCGGAGAGGACGACCGCCATCTTCTGCTCCTCGGTAAGGGTTGGGAAGCGAGTAAGTTTATTGAAGAGCTCTTCAAGCTCGTCTTTATAAGCTTCATCTTCAAGCTTAGAGAAAATTGTTGCGGCGACCTCGGCAAGACCATCCTCATAAGCGTCAGCGTCCTCCTCCGGTGTTAGAAGAAGCGCCACGTAATAGTTGATGTCCCATCCCCCATAGTATGAGGCAACATTAAGGTCTCCAACCTTGAGCGAGAGGAAGCCCGCAGGCGCCTCGCCAATTGACATAGCATGAGCAGTGTAAATTTTCATAATTTGATCTTCTGTAACCCTGAGCTGAGGAGGATACCTTGCCTCCAAAACGGCACCTAACCTATTATCCCAACGCACCACGATCATCCCAAGAGGCATTTTAATGCACTCTCCAGAAAGGTTAAAATCCTGCAATAGTAACTCTTAGTTCTTTTTCTGTCTTAAAGAAATATAAAGATTTTCTCAAAATCCTTAGTTGTAAGTTAAAACAAAGATGAGCAGCGCTGTTTGGGGGCAACGATAGTTTTTACCACCTTCATTTCCAGCATTTCTCACATGACCACAGATCTGTGGCCCTTTTTCTTTTGAAGAAGGCGTCCATTTTGTCACGAGGCTTTCTCTGTGGAAAGGTATTTCATTGCGCGGTGGTAATCCATGCTGCTTATGAGATTTTTCCGGTGAAGTGTCTCTAGAAGGAAGGTTATGTTTAGAAGTGAATGGAGTCTGATGCCTTCCTTTAAGAGGTTTTCGATTCCTCCCTGCTCTCTGTCTATTAACACTACGGCATGCTCCACTATTCCTCCGCTGAGGCGCACGGCTTTAGCAGCTTCTGCGATGCTTGACCCGGTAGTTACCAAATCGTCTACTATGAGGACGCGGTCATTTAGATTTAGCACGCCTTCAACCATGCTTCTTGTTCCATGGGCCTTAGCCGATTTTCTCACGTAGATCATGGGTGCCTTCAACTTATAACTTACCAAGGTTGCTATGGGAAGGCCCGCTGTTGGAACTCCTGCCACCTTGTCGAAGGAACCGACTTCGTTTTTTATTATTTCTAGATAAATTTCGGTTATTCTTTCAAATACTTCAGGGTGTGATGGGATAACTCTTAAGTCTATGTATATTGGAGATTTCTTACCGGAAGTCAGTGTGAAAAAGCCGAACTTTAAAGCTGAAATGGATTGTATTAGCTCGCATACTTCCTCAGCAAGGTTTAACTTCCGCTTTTCCCAGCCCAATAGACCCACCTGTAAACCTTAAAGCAACCGGTAGAGACCTTCACAAAGGATGTTTTTATCATTTTTCGATTAACAACCGTTTGTCCCTACCGCTTCATTCTATTTGGATTTGTAGCATATTGTATCTGCGGTGTGGACTTCCACCTCGCCCATAGGGACTTGGGTATCCCTATGGGGTCATGGGTGGCTGTCGAGCCGAACGGAATGCGGCTCCCATCTACGAGCATGGATCCTATGGGG
>Ga0180301_10000518_pt1 | contig 29670 bp, 31 predicted proteins | sample GuaBasSediGuay16_FD_121797 | JGI IMG/M metagenome (GOLD analysis project Ga0180301, IMG submission 121797) | Subseafloor sediment microbial communities from Guaymas Basin, Gulf of California, Mexico - Guay16, Core 4569-2, 12-15 cm | ecosystem: Environmental > Aquatic > Marine > Hydrothermal... | reverse complement strand
TCCTCCGGCTCTAACTTGCTCCAGGCAAACTCGGCCAGCCTCACGACATCAATTCCTGCCCTCTGCATGAGCTCAGCATCGACTGACCAGCGCTGTCTTTCCCAGTGCTCTGGATAGTAATCAGCTCCTATGTATACCATAACAGACCTCCAATTTTTGAAGTAGTGGTATAGATCAAAGATTACCTTATTATTATAACTCCTCATCCAAATGTCAAATTCATCATTTTTGCTGTAATCGGACAATTTATTCGGTGGCTTTGATTAGTGAAGAGTGAAGTGTGAAGAGTAAAGAGTAGTAGGGGGTGATTAAAATCGCCCCCCTCAAGTGTCGTTTCCTTGACAAACCCTGGTTAAGGAATAAAATTAGCTTCAAAATTGCCTTATGAGATCCGACTACAAGTTAGGAGAGAAGGAGATGAGTGAACTTTACGACCTTCTGATAATCGGAGCGGGACCGGCCGGCTTGACAGCAAGCATTTATGCCCAAAGGGCGGGCTTAAATACGCTGGTCCTGGAAAGGCTTTCTCCTGGGGGACAAATTCTTCTCTCGGAAAAGATTGAAAACTACCCAGGATTTCCTCGAGCCATACCTACCCAGAGGCTAATGGAGCAGATGCAAAGACAGGCAGAAAACTTAGGGATGAAGATGGTCCTGGAAGAGGCAACTAAGATCAAAGTAAAAAATGAAGAAAAGATCATCTACACCTCATCTGGTGAAAGATACAGGACACTGTCCGTGATAATTGCCACGGGATGTGTGACGAGTAAATTGGGAGTTGAGGGAGAGGAGGAATTTACCGGACGTGGAGTATCTTATTGCGCTACCTGCGATGCTCCATTTTTTAAGGATCAGGATGTGGTAATGGTAGGAGGAGGAAACAGCGCAGTGGAAGAAGCTCTTTATTTGACCAAGTTTGCGAAGAAAGTCTATCTGGTACATCGTCGGGGAATGCTTAGGGCAGAAAAGATCCTTCAGGAAAGAGTTTTGAAAAACTCTAAGATAGAGGTGGTCTGGAATTCGGTGATCAGTCAGATTTATGGAGAAAAAAAGGTTAAGGGGGTGAAACTCAGGAACTTAAAGACAGGAAGAACAAAAGACCTTCCTTGCGAAGGGGTTTTCATCTTCGTCGGTCTCAAGCCAAATACGGAGTTTCTGCAAGGTCTGCTGGATCTGGATGAGAAAGGGTTTATAAAAACCGACGAAAACCTTCAAACAAACATAGAGGGTATATTTGCTTGTGGTGATGTGAGAAAAAATCTCTTAAAGCAGGTAATAGTTGCCTGTGGAGAGGGAGCAGAGGCTGCCTTTATGGCAAAAAGATACCTGGAGAAGGTAAAGAGAGTTGAATACTACCAATAAATTCAAAAAAAGATTCTTTCAGGTATTTTGTCTTTTCATAAGCTCAAGAAGCTTATCGATATAAATGTGATATACACCGAGCTTGATCAGCTTCTTCTCCAATTCCTTAGTTTTCAAATCGCCTCGCTCCACCTGTTTGAACAGCTCATCCACCTCCCGTCTCAGCTCCAGAGGAACCTCCTCATATCTTTTAAATGGTACCCTTTCATAGCCGGCTTTTTCGAACAATCCTCTTTCTTCCAGCTCGGCTATGTTGGTATCGAGGGAGCTTTCCACCGTTTGTTTGAGAAACTTCATCAGGGAAATGGCCCAGGTATCCGTATCCACACCTTTGATAACACCTGTGGGCTTATCCTCTTCATCTACTATCTCAAAAACTCTGTTCATCACCTTCTTGAGAGAACTGTACACCGTATCGATCTCCTCCGTCTCATTTTTAAACCTAAAGCTATAATAAAGCCCGCGCATGTATTTGCGGAAGAATGCCAAAAACGTCTTCGAGTCCTGATACTTTCCAAATCCCTCCAGATTACCATAATTAGATGGTGAAATAATCCTCGGTCTTTCTGCCACCACCCTTCCCCGTCTTATCTCCACCACGTTTTCCACCAGTTCAGTGAGCAGGTAATAGTCCACATCAGTGGTGCCAAACGTAGCTATCTTTCTTTTTGGAAGCCTTAACACCTGTGTATTTTTCAATACATACTTGATCTTTTCCTCATCCATTACTGCTCATCCCCTCTTTATCCATTAAAGCTCTAATTTATCTATCGCTTAGATACTGCTTTAAAACTTCCTCATATTTCAAATCCAGCTCACCGACAACCTGAGCCCATTTCTCCTTAAACTGAGGTTGATTTTCTACCTCAACTGTGAAACCTAAATTCTCCAGCGTCCTTTTTGTTTCCCCAAGACGAGACTCAAACTCCATCTTCAGCCTTTCATAGGCCGCCTCATAGTTCTTCTCGTAAGAATTAAAAAGCATTCTTATTCTATCCACTTTCCTTTTATCCTTCTCAAGGAGAAGCATTCCCTTTAAGACCCTCTCATTTTCCACTTTAATCTGCTCATTTTTTGGCAAAGTCAGCTTCATATGAAAGACTGATCGTACACCCTCCTCCACCCAACCCCTTATCTTTCCTTTATAAAAACCTAAGGCATTTTCCAGGTCAAAGTCCTCGTGGGTAAGGTATCTGCCGGCAAGCTTTCTTCCCTCATCAATATATCTTTGCCTGTCAAGCTCTTCCCTTGAGACCTTTATCTTCTGAGCTCTTTCCATGGCTATCTCAAGAGCAGTTTTTATTCGATCACCTTTATCAGTCATAATCTTTACTCCATTTATGAAGTTTTGTTAACTCAGAAAAGCTTCTTTCTCATCTTTTAAACTTTTGTTCGCAGGTAACTTATCATAAGTGAAGGAAATTGTCAAGGAAACGCACTTTAAGGGAGCTTTGATTGACAGGATCAACTTCTAAAGATATAATATATCCTTGACGACCTTTGTCAGTATCGACAAAGCCAAGAAAAAGTAATCCTACTGTTGCTTCTGTATCGAGCTCGGTGGACATTAAAGAAAAGGAGGGGAAGACTGCTGGCTATGGAACTCTGGTTTACAGAAAACCAGACATCTGACCTGAGGTTGAGCTTTAGAGTTAAACAGCTTCTGTATCATAGGAAAAGTGCCTATCAGGAGATCTTGGTGGTAGATACTTACGAGTACGGAAGGCTGCTGGCGTTGGACGGGGCTATACAGCTTACGGAAAAGGATGAATTTACTTATCATGAGATGATTACGCATGTGCCTCTTTATGCCCATCCCTTACCTGAATCCGTTCTAATTATTGGCGGAGGAGACGGTGGCGCTGTCAGGGAGGTAGTTAAGCACAGAGAAGTTAAGAGCGTCGAGATGGTCGAGATAGATGAGGAGGTAATCAATGTGTCGAAGAGATATTTTCCATCTGTAAGCAGTGGGTTGAAGGATAAGAGGGTATCTATCAAGATAGAAGATGGGATGGCTTACGTAAAAGGTAAAAAGAAAAGATACGACGTCATTATAGTTGATTCCACAGACCCTGTTGAGATAGCGAAGGTTCTGTTTGAAAAACCATTTTATCGGAATGTGTTTTATGCTTTAAAAGATGACGGTATTTTCGTTGCACAGACAGAATCCCCTTTTTGTAAACTTGATGTACTAAAGAGTGCCTACAATGGCATAAAGGCTGTCTTTGATAGGGTATGGGTTTACTGGGGAGTCATGCCCACCTATCCGAGCGGGATGTGGACATATACAATTGGCTCAAAGAGATACGATGTATCCTCTCCCATCAGAGAATGCGATGTCAGCACGAGATATTATACCCCTGAGGTTCACAGAAGTGCTTTTGTGTTGCCTCCTTTTCTGAAGGAGTGGATAAGTACAGTTTAAGTGAGAAAACTAAAACTTTTCAGGAGGTGAAAAAAGATGGCTATGTGGGATCCCTGGAGAGAATTTTCACGGATGGAAAGGGAGATGAGAAGATGGTTTGATGAGCTATGGGGAATTAAGGAGAGAGCGGAAGGAAAACTCCCTTCTCCAGAGAGAGCTGGCCTACCTATGGGAAGAAGAGAACTGGTAGGAACTCCGCCAGTAGATCTGATAGACAGGGGTGATTCGCTCGTTTTAAGGTCGGAGGTGCCGGGTGTGAAAAAGGAAAACCTCAAGGTTTCGGTTACTGAGGATGAGGTAAGTATTTCAGGAAAAGTTGAAAGGAAAAGGGAGGCAGAAAAGGAGAATTATTATTACGCTGAAAGAAGTTACAGTGCCTGGCAAAGGAGAGTTCCTCTTCCGGTAAAGGTACACTCCGATAAGGCCAAAGCTAAATATGAGGATGGGGTACTGGAGATCATCTTGCCTAAGGTTGAGGAGACAAAGAAGGGGAAAGAGCTTGAGATCGAATAGATAAGTGGAGAACAGTTAAGGATATGGATCTCAATCGTTTTACGGAAAAGGCTCAACTTGCTCTGCAGAGAGCATATTATATAGCTTCGCAATATCATCACCAGCAGGTAGAGGTCGAACATCTGCTTCTGGCTTTGACAGAAGATAGGGAGGGGCTGTTTTCAAAAATTCTGGAGAGAATAAACATTCCTCCGGAAAGAATTCAAGACGAGGTAAAAAAAGTCCTCTCCTCCTTCACTAAGGTTTACGGAGATGGTTCCGGTCAAGTATATATCAGCTCCGGGTTAACTCGCTTACTGGAACTGGCAGAGAATAAAGCCAAATACTTGAAGGATGAATTTGTCAGTGTAGAGCATCTCTTAATGGCCATGGTAGAAGAGAAAAATACACCTGCGGGCAAAATCTTATCCCAGGCAGGCCTTACAGAAGATGTTCTTATGCAAGCTTTGGCAGATGTCCGGGGTCATCAGAGGGTGAGCAGTAGAAATCCCGAGACCACTTATCAGGCTCTGGAACGCTATGGGAGGGATCTGACAAAACTCGCTCAACAGGGAAAATTGGACCCCGTCATAGGAAGGGACAACGAGATACGGAGAGTGATTCAGATACTATCACGACGGAGAAAAAACAATCCCTTGCTTTTAGGCGATGCTGGAGTAGGTAAAACTGCCATCGTAGAGGGACTTGCCCAGCGTATAGTTCGCGGCGACGTCCCGGAAGGATTAAAGGACAGGCGAATAGTGGTTTTGGATATGGGAGCCTTGCTGGCCGGGGCCAAATATCGCGGTGAATTCGAGGAGCGTCTGAAGGCAGTTTTAAAGGAAATACAGGAGTCTAATGGAAAGGTTATCCTCTTCATAGATGAATTTCACACAGTGGTGGGAGCTGGAGCAAGTGAAGGGGCAATGGATGCGGGAAATTTGTTAAAACCCATGCTGGCAAGAGGTGAGCTGCATTGTATTGCCGCAACCACTGTTGATGAATATCGCAAGTACATTGAAAAAGATGCAGCTTTAGAGCGTCGTTTCCAGCCACTTCTCGTAGACCAGCCCTCGGTGGAGGACACCATCTCCATTTTGAGAGGACTTAAGGAAAAATATCAAACCCATCATGGAGTGAAGATAAAGGATTCTGCGCTGGTGGCAGCGGCAACACTCAGCAATCGCTATATCTCTGACAGATTCCTTCCGGATAAGGCCATTGACCTGGTGGATGAGGCAGCGGCTAAGCTTCGAATGGAGATCGATAGCATGCCCTCCGAATTAGATGAGGTAATGCGTAAGGTAATGCAACTGGAAATCGAACGAGAAGCTTTGAAGAAGGAAAAGGACGTTGCCTCAAGGGACCGTCTGAAGAAAATAGAAGGGGAGCTTTCAAGGCTGAAGTTAAAGGCAGATTCTCTAAAGGATCAATGGGAAAAGGAGAAAAGAATCATTTCTACGTTAAGAGCTTTGAGGAAGGAAATTGAGGACATCAAGCTTCAGATAGAGAAGGCTGAGAGAAATTACGATTTAAACAAGTTAGCGGAGTTAAAATATGGCAAGCTCCGAGAAGTAGAGGACCGATTGAGGAAAGAAGAGGAAAAGCTGAAGGAGTGGAAAAAGAAAAGGCTCCTAAAAGAGGAGATCGATGAAGAGGACATTGCCGAGGTAGTGAGTCGCTGGACAGGCATACCGGTCAACAAGCTATTAGAGGGAGAGCGAAAGAAACTCTTAAATCTTGAAAGACATCTTCATCAAAGGGTGGTAGATCAAGATGAGGCGGTAAGAGCGGTTGCCGACGCGATAATGCGTGCTCGTTCGGGAATAAAAGACCCCAATCGTCCTATAGGTAGCTTCATCTTTTTAGGTCCAACTGGTGTGGGAAAGACTGAGCTGGCCAGAGCCTTAGCCGAGTCTCTTTTTGATGATGAGAAAGCCTTAGTACGCATCGATATGTCGGAATACATGGAAAAACACGCGGTAGCTCGGCTGATTGGAGCTCCTCCTGGATATGTTGGGTACGAGGAAGGAGGACAGCTGACCGGAGCTGTACGAAGAAAGCCCTTTAGTGTCATCCTCTTTGATGAAATCGAAAAGGCTCATCACGATGTCTTCAACATTCTCCTACAGATCTTGGATGAAGGACGGTTAACCGACTCGCAGGGAAAGACTGTGGACTTTAAGAACACCATCATAATAATGACCTCCAATATCGCTGGGGAGAGCATCTTAGGCTATGAGAGCGATAAAGATTATGAAAAGATGAAGGAGCGCATTTTAAAAGAATTAAGAGAGCACTTTCAGCCAGAGTTTTTAAACCGAATCGACGAGATTGTGGTGTTCCGTCCCCTGAGCTTGGAGCATATAACTAAAATAGTGGACATTCAGTTAAAATATCTTCAGAAAAGATTAGCTGATCGATATATTAGCCTGGAGCTAACGAGCTCAGCTAAAAAAGAACTGGCCCGGATGGGTTATAATCCTTCATACGGAGCCCGTCCCTTGAAAAGGGTAATTCAGCGGCAACTGGAGACCCCGCTCGCTAAGAGGATGTTAAGGGGAGAGGTTAGGAGCGGCGACAGAGTAATAGTTGATTTTAAGGAGAATCAATTTATCTTTACTTCTAATCGTTCGGAAGATGAATAAGACGCCCCGTTATACATCATTTTACCTCCCCACCTCAGTCAATATCCGGTGGGAAGATGGAAAAACTCTGTCTTTAACCCAAATTTATCCTTCAGATGCTTTCCTATTGCTTTGACCCCAAAAGTTTCACTGATATAATGCCCGACAAATATTACGTTGATTTTCTCCTCCCTGGCCATCCAGTAGTAGCTATGTTTTGGCTCACCGGTTAGATAAGCATCTAAGTTTTCCTCAATAGCTTGAGGTAGAAGTTCAATCCCTCCACCGCAAACATAACCTAATCGTCTGACCTCTTCAGAACCGAACTTCCAGACGATGGGGTCCAGTCCCAACTTCTCCCTTAAATCCTTTGTAATTCTTTCTAATTTAAGGGGAGGCTCAAAGATAACTTCTTTCCCCAGGAACATCTCGCCATATCTACCAAAGTCCCCCCTTATTGACCAGCCAAGTAATTTAGCTAACTGGACGTTGTTGCCAAATTCAGGATGAACATCCAAGGGAAGATGAGCTACGTAAAGGGCTATGTTTTTCTCAAGGAGAAACTTGATCTTGTTGAGGATACATCCACGTAAGGGAACAGGTTCTCCCCACCATATCCCATGATGGACAAATAAAAAGTCCACACCTACATCGTTTGCTTTTTTAAATGCGTCCAGGCAGGCATCCACGGCCAGGCCTACCTTATTTACCTCCCCTTCTCTGTCCACCACCAAGCCATTAAGGCTTTTGTCCTTGACCTTTTCAATGTTCAACAGCTCATCCAAGTAACTGCTCAACTGTCTTGTCTTCATGAACTTACCTCCTGCTCTAAATTTTATCTATAATATCAAAGAAATCCAGATATTTCAACTCTTGACGAACTGGCTAAGTTATGAAATAATCGTTCATAGCGCTGAAAAGCAAAATTTTAAAGGAGGGTAAAGGATGAAAGTTTATGAGACGATATTAAAAAGAAGGACGATCAGGCGTTTTAAACAAAAAAAGGTTCCTTATGAGATATTAGAGAGGTGCGTGAATGCAGCAAGACTTGCTCCCTCTGCAGCGAACATGCAGCCATGTGAGTACCTCATCGTAGACAAGGAAGAGCTCTTAGATAAGGTCTTTAGCACCTTGCACTGGGCAGGATATATCAGTGATGGAAGACCTTCAAGGTCTGAGTGGCCAAAAGCTTATATAATCATATTAGTTAACAAGGAAGTAAAGGATAAGGGATTTGAGCATGATGTTGGCTTTGCTGCGGAAAACATAATCTTGACAGCTCTTGAAGAAGGCATTGGCTCTTGCTGTTTTGGGGCAGTGGACAGAGGACTATTAAGACAAAACTTGAGCATCCCTGAAAAATACATAATTGATCTGGTGATTGCCTTAGGATATCCCAACGAAAGCCCGGTAGAGGAACCATTTAAAGGATCCGTCAAATACTGGAAGGACAGCTCTGGCGTGCTTCATGTACCCAAGAGAAGACTAAATGATATACTTCACAGAAATGTAATTACATCTTAGAAGTAGTTATGAGATGAAAAGGTATTATAAGATTGAAGTGACCGGACATAGACCAAAGAAGGAGGTGAAAAAAATGAAAAGTATTAAAGGAACGAACACCGAGAAGAACCTCCTTGTAGCTTTCGCAGGAGAGTCGCAGGCAAGGAACCGCTATACCTACTTTGCGTCACAGGCAAAGAAAGAAGGTTATGAGCAGATATCTGCTATCTTCATCGAGACCGCCGACAATGAAAAAGAACACGCCAAAAGACTCTTCAAGTTCTTGGAAGGGGGTGAGGTAAAGATCACGGCTTCTTATCCTGCAGGTGTGATCGCAGATACGAAGAAAAATCTCAAAGCATCTGCTGCTGGAGAAAATTATGAGCATACAAAGATGTATCCTGAGTTTGCACGCACAGCTGAAGAGGAAGGTTTTTCAGATATAGCAGCAGCATTCAGGGCAATAGCGGTTGCGGAAAAGCAACACGAGAAAAGATTTCTAGCCTTACTTGAGAACATTGAGAAGGACAGAGTTTTCAAACGAGAAAAACTCGTAAGATGGAAATGTAGGAACTGTGGATATGTCCACGAAGGCCTCGAGGCACCTGAGAGATGTCCGGCTTGTGCGCATCCGAAAGCATATTTTGAGCTGTTGAGCGAGAACTATTAAAGATATGAGCATGTCTTCCACCAAAAAGTAACTTTCTTGGTAAGAAAAAGGCGGAAAGCCTGAACAATTTGGGAGCCTGGACTGAAGGTTTTAACCTGGATAATTTGCCTTCTTGACTTACAGAAAACAATAAGTAAAATGTAGCTCAATTTTATAAAAGCACAAAAGAAAAAGCTTATGTCCAAATCCCTATCCGGCTTAGAATTATCCAGAGCTCTCAAAAAAAACATCCTCTCCGGCTCGGTTGGGTTTGTTTTTTTTGTTTGTATGGGAGGAGCTTTTTTAACTGGTTTTGCTCTCCAGTTAGGAGTCAGTCCCCTTCAGATAGGTCTGCTCGGAAGTCTTCCCCTTATGGTCTATCCGGTGCAAGTCCTTGCCTCTTATATAGGAGAAAGGACAGGGGAAAGAAAGAAAATATGGTTTTGGGCTGCCATCTTACAAAGGGCTTTGTGGATTCCGGTGGTCTTTTTCCCTTTTCTTTTTGCCCGCTCTAATCCCGGGATTTGTATAAAAACTCTCCTGATAGTAGTTCTTCTTTCCAGCCTGTTGGGCTCGATCGGTGTACCTTTATGGTATTCCTGGTGGGCAGATATCATTCCCTCCGAGAAAGGAGGAAGTTTCTGGGCAAAGAGAAATATCTTTGTAAATAGCGTGGCCCTGATTTCCTCATTACTTTTAGCACGATTCCTGGATTTATTTCCTAAAACTGATGCCACTGGTGGATTTATGGGCTTTGCCATCCTCTTTGGAATCGGCATCATCTGCGGAGAGATAGATATATTAATCCACCGCAGCATTCCCGATCCAGGAATGAGTTACCATCCCCGGAAGGTAAGGCTACTTTCTTTGTTAAAAAAACCTTTTCAGCATCCAAACTTTAGAAGATACGCGCTATTTCTCACCATCTGGAATTTTGCTGTCTACATCATGGCTCCTTTTGTAAACGTATATTTTCTCAAAGTCCTGAGAATGAATTACCTTAACATATATTTTCTGAACAGCCTTCATTTAGGAATGAACATCCTCTTTTCCCAATTCTGGGGATATCTGGAGGACAGATTTGGCCACAAGCCCGTCATGTTAGTCTGCCTTTTGGGAACAGGTATACATCCTCTGGTGTACCTATTTGTAACTCCTCAAAATTATCTCATCTTACTGCCGATCATGTTTTCCATCTTAGGAGCATTATCCAGCGGGATAGGTATTGCTTCCACCAATCTCTTACTAATTCTTTCTCCTAAGGAAAACAAGTCCATCTTTATCAGCGTGTTCAACTCTCTGGTGGGTCTGGCAGCTTCCATCGCTCCTCTTCTTGCTGGAGAGATAGTTCAACTCACTCAAGGTCTCAGGCTCTCCTTTATGGGAAATACCTTCCTAAACCTTCATTTACTTTTCCTTCTTTCCATGTTTATGCGCTTGAGCTGCCTACCCCTTTTAAGGAGAATAGAGGAAAGACAAGCAAAACCTGTTGGCTTGATTATAAAACAAATCACCGCCGGAAACCCTTTCAGATTAATCCCTAACCTAATTCTTCTTCGAAGCAAAAGAGAGGAAAATAAGGTAAAGGCAATAAGATCCTTAGGTAAGGGTAAAAATATCCTCGCCGTCGGTGAATTGATCTCGGCCTTAGACGATCCGAGCCTCAAGGTAAGAAGGGAGGCAGCTATCGCTCTGGGAAGAATAGGAAGCAGGGAGGCGGTAAAGCCTCTAATCGAAAAACTGGAGTCACCGGAGGCAGGTATTCAGCCTTATGTGGCGGAAGCTCTGGGAAGGATTAAGGATAAAAGAAGCGCTGCTTATCTAATCAAACACCTGAGAGATCCGGATAGATGGACGAGAGAAGAAGTAATTAGAGCCTTAAGCAAGCTGGAGGATAAAACGACATTTCAGTCGCTGATGTCTTCACTATTAAGGGAAGAAAAAGACCCCCTGGTATTTGCTTCTGTCGTGGATTCCCTCATCAAGACAGGAGAAGCAAAAGCCCTCTGGATGATTTTGCCCTTCTTTAAAAAGATAGACTCTCCTCTGCTTAAAAGACAGCTTGCCATAAGCATAGGTGATTTTTTGGGAAGGGAAGGAGAATTTTACAAACTCTTACATGAGGAACTAACAATTTTTGGTCAGAGAACAACTCACATATTGAAAGAAGTTTCCGGAGCGATAAGACGAGAGGAAAAAAGAATAAGAATAGAAGGGTATTATAGAAAGCTAAATGAGCTGGTTGAAAAAATTGAAGAGGATTATCTTAACCAAAGGTGGGCTTTTTGTATAAGGAAGATAAGCTCTCTTTCCATGAAGCTCGCCTTTATCTGGTGGAGAAAAGATGGACAATATTTTGACGAAACCACCCTTCAAGAATCAAAGCAAAGTTACACGATATTAAAGGAGAAGATTCTTTCCCTTCACAAGAAATTGGGCGTCAACCTCTGCTTTCTGGACCTTTTGGCTACAAGCAGTACAGAGGAAACTTCCTCCTTCGAGGAAGCTCTTTTATCTATTTATGCTTTAAAACAAATAGTTAAAGTAAAATCCTTTTAATAATCAAAGACCATTATACCTTTATGCCGCTCATCTTACCTTTCCCTTATCTGTCTGTCATCTCTTTCAACCTGTCTTTTGTCTTTTTGTTGATATTTTTCCACTTCCTTCCTCAGCCTTTCGCTGCTCAAGCCGAGAATTTTCAAGGCCGCCAAGGCCGCCTGCTCAGGTTCCAGGACCATTAAAGGACAAACCCCTGAGGGCATCCTAAGCCCTGAAAAAATGTCCGCCTCCGTGAACCTGTCACCATAGGGAGGACAGGCGATAACCGGCCTTGTGGTATTGGCGTCTACAAATCCACTTAAAGCATTGCTTTTTCCCGCTACCGTGATGAACACCACCTCTTCGATCTCATATTCCTTGATTATATCTAAGACCTTGAGAGGTGTTTTATGTGCTGAAGCTATTCTTAAGACACATTCCACGCCAAATCTTTCCAAAACCGAGGATATCCTCCGACAATGCTCCACGTCCTTTCTTGAACCCATGACGACTACCACCTTACCCATAAAGAACCTCCCTTCTATTCAGATTCTCCAGCCACCTTTACCCTATCCTTACCTTCTCTTTTTGCCTCATACATTGCCCTGTCAGCTGCCTTAATCACATCCTCACTTGTCCTTGAGTCAGCCACCCCTATGCTCACCGTGATCTTATGGATAGGATATAGCTCGCGGCGAATCTCCTCACGTATCCTTTCAGCCACCTTCTTAGCTTGATCCTTGTAAGTATGAGGAAGAAGTACTACAAATTCATCTCCTCCGTACCTGTAGGCGGAGTCCATTTTCCGCAGGCATCTTCGGAGAACCTTGCCCAAAGTTTTTAAGATTTTATCTCCTTCAATGTGTCCGTAAGTATCATTGTAGACCTTAAAATCATCTATGTCCAGGTAAAGAAGAGAGAAAAATTCTTTGTACCTTTCGTTTCTGCCCTTTTCCTCTTCAAGTTTTTCGTAGAAGTATCGATGATTATAAAGACCTGTAAGATAATCCCTTATGGCAATATTTCGCAGCTCCTCCTCAGCCTTAATCTTAGCGATACCCGCAGCTATTTCCTCTGAAATGATATCGAGCAATTGTCTATTTTCCTTGGACAAGGTCTTGCCTGATTTGACGATAACTTGAAGCACTCCCCGTAGGTTTCCTCTGGTCATCAAGGGAACTGCATACATCTCGCTCAAGTCGAATTTTTCTACCAGATCACGGCTATACTGTGTAAGCTCATTTTCTTTCATATTGTCAATATAGATAGCCTTTTTGTGAAAGACAGAAAACGCCGCAACTCTCCTTTCTCCCCTCTCAACTTTTTGTCGTTTAATAGTCCTTTCCTCGAGCTCCCTTGGGTATCCTATCTGAGCGGACTCGACAAGAGCATTTTCTTCAGACTCATAAACCAATATATCAGCCATGTCATAATCTATCACATTATTCAGAATCCTCAGGATTCTTCCGGAAAACTCATTTATGGTTTCAGACTGATTCACCGCCTTCCCAAGTTCTTTATAGAGGAGAGTCAAATTTTCCATCCTTTTTTCCGCTTGTTTGCGCTCGGTAATATCCCAAAACATTCCTATGGTTCCAGCAAACGCTCCACTTTTACCATAAAGCGGTATAGCAGAGACTCTCACATCGCGAAGCTTTCCATCTTTCCTGCGCATCTTAATCTCATAAATAGTTTTCTTTCCCTGCTTTCTCTTTTCTGTCTCTCTTAAAATCTTTTCAAGATCATGTGGGGGGACAAGCTGTATCAAGTTCATCCCGACAAGCTCATCCTTGGAATATCCAAGAATGCTACAAGCTGCATTGTTCACGAAAACGAAGTTTTCATCGGGGTCAGTAATTCCAAGACCCTCCTGAATATTTTCCACCAGAGTGCGGTAACTTCTCTCGCTCTTTCTAAGCGCCTCCTCTAATTCCTTCTGTTCGGTAATGTCCCTTATGTTGCCAAGAATTGCCGGCCTTCCCTCGTATTCGATGATCGCTGGTGCAGCCTCTATCCACCTTTCCTTTCCATCCTTTCTAATAGCCTTGAACTCGAACCTTGAGGGAAGCCCTGAGATATTGCCCGTAAGTGCCTGCTCCGTCATTCTCTTCAGCTTATCTCTGTAGTTCGGATGCACTAAGTCAAGGTAGTTCATCGATAGCAACTCCTCTTCCTTATACCCCGAAAGGCACACCATAGCTTTGTTTACGAAGACAAGTTTTCCGTCCTGAAATATATATATGCCACTGGTGGAATTATCGGTAACTACCTTGTATTTCCTCTTGCTTTCCTTAAGTTGCTCCTCCGTCTTCTTCTGAGAGGTAATATCCCTGGCAATAACCTGAAAGGACCTTTGTCCTGGGATGGGGACATATATGTTATGGAAGCATCGACCCTGTCTCCAATCCTCAAAGACCCGGATCTTTCTTTCCTCAACGACCCTTCTTCCCATTTTCAATCTTTTTTTTGCCACCTCTTCTGGCATCACCTCGAAAAGGGACTTACCTATAAGATCCTCCCTTTTGATACCGAGACTCTTAGCCATAGCAAGGTTAGCGGTCAAGAATCTACCCTTCTCATCTACTTGAGCGATGAAGTCAGGAGAGTTGTCAAATAATATCCTGTACTTTTCCTCTGCCTCTTTTACTCGATTAAAAGTTCTGTAAAAGCCGTCCACTATCAAAATAAGGCCGATAATGGCGATGATGCCTTTAAGTTCAATGCCTATGAATTTCGGCTGATATATAAACTGACTGAGAAGATGGACAAGCATCCCTGCGGTAAATAGCCCCCATCCTATACTGAGGTTTCGTATCTTCAACTTTGCTATATATACATATCCCGTTATGAGGGCAAAAAGACAAACTGCCTCTATGATAATTTCCTGAAGACCCCAGCTATAAACAGGCTTTGTCCTAAACAGGGCAAACCATGCCAAACTTATGCCTGAAAGCATCAGGACAAGCCAGCCTCTTTTAAGAAGTCTAAGAGACATCCCCTCTTCCTCTTAAACTTTACCCCTTATAGCTTGTATCCTATTCTTCTCAGGAATTCCCTGCGTATTTTTACATCCTCCTCCTTCTCCACTCCCTTGGGTCGAAATCCATCGATGACTCCCACAACTCCTCTTCCCTGTTCTGTCTCAGCTATCACCACCTCAACCGGATTTGCAGTGGCACAGAATATACGACAGACCTCCCTGCAGTTTTTGACCTCATTAAGCACATTTATGGGGAAGGCACCTTTGAGTAAAACGACAAAGGTATGTCCAGCGCTCAAAAGATGGGCATTTTTGATAGCAGTTGCCTTCATCTGCTCATCATTTCCCTCCGCTCTTATCAGACAGGGACCTGATGCCTCGCAGAAGGCAAGACCAAACTTTATTCCGGGTACAGAATTTATCATCACCTCGTAAAGGTCCTCTGCTGTCTTGATGAAATGAGTCTGTCCAATGATGATGTTAGCACCTTCAGGAATTTCCATCTTGACCGTTTTAAATTCCATCTTCTTGTCCTCCTCTAAGCTTATATATCAAATACCGCTTAGTATCTGCATTATTCCCCTTCTCACCATCATCACCCCGATGGCAGCGAGAAGAAGACTGGATACCTTGGAGATACCTCTGGAACCCGCAGTTCCCAGAATTTTCATTAGAAAATCCGAGGAGAAAAAGACAAATCCTGCCAGGAGGATGTTCAGGATTACGGAAAGCAAGGTGGGCACAACTCCAAAGGCATCGACGGACACCAAGGAGGTGGTGAGCACCGCCGGTCCGGCAATCAGGGGCATCCCCAAAGGTACCACACCTATAGTGGAGGTCCTTCGCTGTTTTGTAGGAAACAAAAGGTCAACTACGGACAGGATAAATAAAACCGTCCCTCCGGCAATCATGAAGTCCTGGACGGTGACTCCCAAGATTAAGAAAATGGCCTTTCCCACAAAGATAAAGGCGATGGCGATGATCAAAGCGGTAAGGACTGACTGTCTAACCACCCTCACCCTTTCCTTCTTTTTCATTCCTTCAGTTAAAGAAATGAATATGGGGAGAACTCCGAAGGCATCCACAGCCACAAACACGGGGATGAAGGAAAGAATGAAGGAATTAAAAAACATCTATCCCTCCACTTACATACTGCTCCTTTATCCTGAAGAGATGACTCTCACAGTAGCAGTCGGAACATCCAAATCCCCTGATAGGTTCCCCGAACTTGGTCAGAGCTCGGGCGAGTTTGCACTCTTCCTCCTTTTTTGCCTCTTTGCAGATAATCTTTTCAATCTCTACAGGCCTTTGTGCGAGCAAGTAATCTATATGCCAGAACTTCTTCTTTTTCCTCCTCATGTGTCTCATTATTCTGCCTTTAATTCCTTTTTGAGCGGAGCCGATATATACATAACTTCCCTTGCGGAACTTAATCACTCCTAAGGCGCCGACTTTGACCGAAATATCCTTTTTAATCAAGATAAACAGGGCATATACACCCTTTGCCTGTTTGATCCTCTTCTCAGCTCCCATCTTTTTCAGCCTTCTTCCATATGGAAGTTCCTTTTCGTCATCAGCGTCCTTACAAAGGGACTGTCCTGTTTTTCTTTCCCTATGGTGGTCTGGGGACCATGCCCTGGGTAAACTATCACCTCATCGGAAAATACTAAAAGTTTTTCTTTGATGGAGTTCTCCAGATCGAGGAGATTTCCCCCTGGCAGGTCAGTCCTTCCCACTGAACCTGCAAAAAGAGTATCCCCCGTAAAAAGCTTATCCTTTACATGAAGACAAATGCTTCCCGGGGTATGTCCGGGGGTATGAAGGACCCTCAGGCTAATTCCATCCACCTGTATTTGATCTCCCTCCTCAAGCATCCTGGTAGGAGATGAAAACTTCCTCTTTTTATCTATCATTATGGATAAATTCATCTCCGGATCTTTCAGAAAAGGAGCATCAGCTGAATGAATGAGAAGACAGGCACCGGTCTCCTTCCTTATTATGTCGTTGGCTCCTATATGGTCTATATGAGCGTGAGTATTTACGATGTAGATAATTTCGAGCTCCTCGGCGTTAACCTTCCGAAGTATTTTCTCTGCCTCGTCGCCGGGATCAATTATAATGGCTCTTCTGGTCTTCTCATCTGCCAATATGTAACAGTTAGCCTCCATCGGTCCAACTATAAGCTTTTTTACGGTCATTTTCTCACACCTCGAGGCGATCAAAGCCAAGTCCATACCATTCATTCGAATTGTTAAATAACCGGTCCACTGCCACCTTTATCGCCTCCTTCTCCGTTAGCCAGCCCATGTCCACAAGCTCTGCAAGTCCCTCGGCTATAGCATCCTTGGCGATGAGCAGGTGGCAGGCCGCATATTTATGCCTTTCCATTAAGAAGGATAGGATAAAATGAAAAGATGATAATCAAACCTGGAAATTTCTATGAGCTAAAAAGTAATGGAGAAAGGCATCGAAGCTAAAACTTTTACTTTGCACCCGGGGTGGCCCACGTCTCCTCGTCGAAGTAAAGTTGCTGCGGGGAAAGAGATGGGGGAAGCTTAGGGTAGTTAATGCTGTCAACAGCCTCTATCCTGATAAAGGAGGATCTATACCAGTCAATTTCTGGTAATCCGACATCGGGGACTTCTTTGCAAAGCCTGTAGCTCTCATAAAATTTTTGCCATTTGTTCTCATCTTCTGGATAAAAATTGAAATCTCTTAAAATATCGGTGATCACAAAACTACAGTCCATAAGGAATTTTTCAAATTCATACCACTTTTTGAGGGAGGCCTCAAGGTGGGTCAGTCCAAAGTATCCACTACAGCCTTTGCCTTTTAGAGCCTGAATACATCTTCCTACAAAGACTTTGAATCCCAGCCAGGTCTCTACAGGGTCGCTCACAAATGTATGGTAACGGCCATATAGGTCAGGTGGAAGATCATTTAGGGCATTATATTCAATGGCCTGGACATTCTGGAGATTAAGTTCCTTTGCTTTGGCAGTTATAAACCTTACTATTCTCCTGTCCGCTTCCACCACAGTTATTGACCTGGCCAGCTTCATTAGTCCAAGGGCAATGGACAAAAGATCGTCATCACCTAAGATAAATATATCTTTTCCCTCTACATCTCCCCTCTCATACATAAAGACAGCTCTTTTTACCGTATCCTCTTTTCTCATAAAACCTTGATCATAATCCTCCCTGGGGAGGGGCCTTTCCCTTACCACCTCCCCAAATCGCTCCTTGAGATGCATAAAATCTTCGCTAAGATTAAATTTGCCTTCGCCTACCTCACATCCAAAATCTCGATAGGGCTCCGCTATTAAGTTCTTCGTATTCAGCTTAAATACAGACCCCTCCCTCTTTATCGTTTTCGAGTCCTCAAGATCCCTCAGCGTATCTATGAACTCTCTGATGGATGAATCCTGATGCCTAATCAGATGCCAGAAGCCCTTAGGCCCTTTGACTAACTGTCTCAATATTTGTCTTGCTGTACGATTCATCAAGTTTCCCCCTCTTAAAGATATTGGTAGAAACCTTGCTGGGTTTGAAGAAGTCTACAATCCTCTTATGAGCGGAAAATGAACTATCGGGAGTTCCACAGCTATACACGTCAAGAGAGACGTATCCATATTCAGGCCAGGTGTGAACCGCTATGTGGGATTCAGAAAGCAGAGCAAATCCAGTCACTCCATAAGGCTCAAATTGATGAAAATGGGATTTTATCTTGGTCAAATTAGCCTTTTCTATTGCCGTCTCAATAATTTTCTTGATTTCCTTTATATTATCCAGTTTTTCCGGATCACATCCGTAAAGATCAGAAACTATATGAATTCCAAAATTATCGCGTCTTCTGATCATTTTTCCCCTCCTTCTTTTTATTTATCCTGGCATTTGGTCAGATATCTTTAATAAGATAAAGGATTCAAGAGCTTTTTAGCCCCTTGAATCCTTTTTTAGCAGAAATCCCTATCAAAAACCACATCTTTAATAATATACAAAATTTTTTAAAAAAGGCAACCCCCATATGTTTGTCTCCTTGCCAGTCTTGACTAAGATTTAATCTGAGCAAGTTCTTCTTTAAGCCCACTGACAAAAAGATGAGCCTGCCGAGTAGGTTCAGGTAATCTATATCTGGTTGCGCATTCCAGGACCACCTTTATGGAGGTGGGAAGATCTATTTTGTTTCCCGGAGAGACAAAGATGGGATTAACACCCCTTTTCGTCCTCACTACCGCTCCTATAACCTCTTTTCCTTCCCTCAATAGGCTATAGTTTCCCTTTTCCTCTCCTACGGCCAAATAATCTCCGCGTAGCTTAGACTTGGCACAGCCAACGGTCGGCCTGTCTAAAAATAGCCCTAAGTGCGTGGCTATTCCCATCCTCCTCGGATGAGCAATTCCCTGACCATCGAACAGGATGACATCGGGTTCGTTTTTTATTTTTTCAAACGCTCCCAGTAAGGCTGGCCCTTCTCGAAAGGTTAAAAGTCCTGGAACATAGGGGAACTTCACCGGACAAATAAAGAACTGTCTTTCTATTATTTCCAAATCAGGAAACTTGAGAACCACCACACCCGCTATTGCCTCCTTTTCAAGGAAGCTGACATCTGCTCCGGCGACCTTCTCTATCTTCCCGAAGGTCCGCCTCAGGGATATATTTTCCCTTAACTTTATCTGAATTTCAATCGCCTCTTTTCGATCAACTTCCCAGGAATGCAAACTTAGATATTTCAAACTTTTCTCTCCGAAAAACTATGTATGCGCTAATGCTTACTCGATGGGAATATCCTCCCCCCTTCTTCTACGAGGCCATTCAATCTCTATTAACCCCGGTCTTACCAGCCTTACCTTGATCTCTTCCTTTTTCACATTTGGATTTATCTTTATCCTAAGAAGGTGGGATTTGTCCGTCCTTGAGTACCTTATGCGCCTTGCTGGCCCATATATTCCCATCCCAAAAGGACCTATTCTTATGCCAAAGTTCTCCCATAAATCCTCAAAGTCCTCCCATTCTTCTTCAAATTCCATCTTATTCCTTCCCTCCCATCTAATTTTTCTCCTCAAAGAAAGCCGAAGACTTCAAACTCTTTACTGAGAAAGATGAATTTTTCCCTCTTCGACAAGTTTGATAGCTACATCCACAACCTTGGGATCATATTTTGTTCCTCTGCCCTTTTCGATTTCCTCAAGGGTCTTTTTTTGACTTTTAGCGGGGCGATAAGGCCTGTGAGAGGACATCGCTTCCAGGACATCGCAAACAGCTAAAATCCTTGCCTCAAGTATTATATCCTCACCCTTAATTCCCTTGGGATAGCCCGTTCCATTTAACCTCTCATGATGTTGCAGTGCCATCTCAGCTACGGGCCAGGGAAAGTGCATATCCTTGAGAATCTCATATCCCCTTTCAGGATGAGTTCGGATTAAAGCCATCTCCTGAGGAGAGAGTCTGCCCGGCTTGACCAGGATGGTCTCCGGTATTCCAATCTTTCCCACATCATGTAATATCCCCCCTATCCAGACTCCGTAAACCCGGTTCCTGCTAAATCCCATCTCTTCGGCTACCAGACGGGCAAATTCCGCCACCCTTCTCGAGTGAGTAGCAGTATAAGGGTCCCTTTGCCCGAGCATCTTGACCACGGTCTGGGCCATACTCTCAAAGGAGCGAGTCAGGTTCTTCTGGAGCTTGTTTCGCTCCCTCTCAAGCCGAAGGGCCCTTAAAGCATAGCTGATGTCTGAGCTTACCTCCTCAAGAAGCGTAATTTCCTCTTCGTCGAAAAACTCCCTCTGATCGGAACAAACGTTAATTGCTCCATATACCTTTCCCTCGCTGATCAAGGGAACAGCTATCGAGGATAAGTATCCTCCCTTTATCGCCTCTTTCCTCCAGGGGCTAAATTTAGGCTCCTCAAGGATGTTCTCCATTATGTAAGGCCTGTCCGTCCTTATCGCCTCCTCATCAGGCCATCTGAGGATGGAAAAGTCTTCCAACGATTCCAGATAGCCCTTTTCAAATCCTGACTGAGCCACCGGCACGATTTGTCCAGCTTTCTCATCGATCAAGCCAATCCAGACCACTTTATACGATCCTACCTCAAGAAGCAGGTTGCAGATCCTTTGAAGGAGCCTGGATTCATCTTTTTCTTTCGCGATAAGCTGATCTATTCTTCTTATAGCCCGAAGCACCGCATCCAGATGCCTTGCCCTCTCCCTTTTCCGCTTATATCCGGTGAGGTCTACGAGTACACCTCCAATAGCGGGTCTTCCCCCATACTCCATTAGACTGCCCTGAATTCCCACCTCTATCTCAGTTCCATCTTTCTTGAGAGCGGTAAACTCATAATAAATGAGACCCGCCTTACCGCCAAAGCACCTTCGAATATTTTCCTTGACCTTCACATAATCTCTGGGGTGGACTACAGAATACATCTCCTTTCCTACAAGTTGATTTGGGCTGCTGTAGCCAAAGATCTCGGCAAATCTCTCATTCACGTAGACCAACGTTCCATCCTCCCGAAGAAGATATATACCCACCAGAATATTTTTCATCAAGCTCTGAAGAAATTTTTCCTGCTCTTCTTCCTTCACCTAAAACCTCCCTTCTCCTTCCATCTTCTCTCTCTCTCTCTCTCTCTCTCTCTCTCTCTCTCTCTCTCTCTTCCATCATTTGATCTTCCATTTTCTCTTAAATTCCTTGAGCATAGTATCTAATTTGGATTTCAAAGAAGCAGGATCGGTTGTAAAAGAGGAAAGCTCTTCGAAGAGCTGCTGAGTAGTCTGTTTCAGCCAGCCACTCATTCCCATTTTCTTTATCTTCCGAATCTCCTCACCTTTTTTGCTTACGGCAACTCCTGTCCTGTTCTTCGTCTTGTTCATAGCTCTCCTTGCCCATCTGGGCAGGTGCTCTTTAAGGAGAGATTTCATCATCTTACCATAATCATCTATGATCTTCTCAATTTCTTCCTCTGAAAATTCCTTTTTTCTTCTAAAAAACATATACCTTCCTCTCGTGTTTATGTATGTGAGTATAAATATACGGCAGAAAATTGTCAACTGCTTTTTCTTTTACTTTTCTTTAATTTTCACCAAATACTCTATCAACAGCCTTGACCACCTTTCGAAACAGCTCTTTTTTGCCTTAAGATCCGACAGATTCCAGAACTTCAACTCTCCTATACCCTCTTCTCCCTTTTTGGAGATAGCTGGCTCCTCAATCTTCAAGAGAAAGACAACACCAAAATGAACCTTTCCCACATCCTCAGAGTCATCGTTGATAAAGCAGATAAGTTCTGGCTCATTTAAGAGGTTGCAGTTGATCTCTATCTCCTCCTCGAGCTCTCGCCACATTGCTCGTGAGATGAGGTCCACCTGTTTTCTACCAGAGGAGGTCGATTGAGCTTGATCCAGGAGATTTACATGTCCTCCAATGCCTATGGAATACCTATATCTTAATCGCTTCTCTCCAGCTTTTTCCGTCCTCCTGTAGGCCAGATATAAATCCTTTGCCTTGATGAGAATATATACAACTAACTGTTTGTAGCGACGGTCTCCTTCCACCAACCTTCGTGGAATATACTGCAGATTATTTAAGATACGATGCCAGAGAGATTCATCATAAAACACCTTAGATTGATCAAGGTATTCGGATAGGATTTCTCTATTAAAACAGGCTATCTGCTCTTCCATAAATTTTCCTCAAATTTTCTCTAAAAGGGTAAGGGTCTCTAAATGGCCGGTATGGGGGAAAAGGTCTATTCCCTCAAGTTTCTTAAGGAAATATCCGCTCTCCTGGAACTTGCTTAAGTCCCTGGCCAGGCTGGCAGGATTGCAGGAGGTATAAATGAGCTTGGGGATTTTTAATTCCAGACAGCGCTTTAGGGCTTTTGGAGTAAGACCGCCTCTTGGAGGGTCCAGGATAAGGAGGTCAAATTCCTTCTTTCCCATCTTCCTTAGCACTTCTTCGACTCTACCAGGAATAAAAAGGCAGTTTTTGATCCCGTTGACCTGACAGTTCTCCTCAGCATTTTTAATATTTACCGGATTAATATCCACTCCCATCACTTCTTTGGCTTGCGAGGAAAGAAACATTTCTATAGGGCCACTTCCACAGTAAAGACCCAGCAGCCTTTCCTTTCCGCTAAGCTCTGCGAAATCCCTGATCCTTCTATAAAGGGTCTCGGCGGCGAAACTGTTCGGCTGGAAGAAGGTTTCCGGGTAAATTCTGAACTTCAGCTCCTCAAGAACCTCATAGATGTAAGGACGCCCCCAGATGAGCTTCTTCTTCTCATAGCTGACCACATCGGCAATCTGATTATTGATGACCCACCAGAAGCTCCTCAGCTGAGGACACTTTTCCAGGAGCTTTTCTACAAGACAAGACAAATTGGGAATTTCCCCCTCCTTGGTGACCAGAATTGCCATAACCTCACCCGTCTTTTTTGCCTCCCGGAGAACCAGATGTCTTAAGAACCCCTCTCTGGTAAAGGGATTATAAGAAGTAAAATTGCCCATTTTTAAAAAATCCAAAAACACAGGAAAAAGGGTGTTCACCCATTCGGAGAAGATAAAGCATCTATTTAAAGGTATGACTTTCCTGGAGTACTTTTTGAGAGGGGAGGCTCTTTCCCTTAAACCCAGAACAAGATCCCTACCCTTCCCTCCAAAGGCAAACTCCATCTTATTTCGATAAAACCAAATTTTTGGAGAACCAACTATAGGAAAGACCTCTGTATTCTTTAAATTCACCCCTCCTATTTTCTCAAGCGTCTTGATGAGGTAATTTTCCTTTATCTTCAGCTGCTCCTCATAATCCAAATTTTGAAAGGCACATCCACCACATCTTCCGAAATTTTCGCATCTGGGAAAGATCCTGTAGGTGGATTTTTTCTCAATCTTCAGGATTTTTCCATAAGCGAAGGACTTCTTTCTCTTACAGATTTTGACCTTTACTCTATCGCCTATGAGAGAGTCGGGCACGAAGATGGTAAATCTTTCCTTCCTGCCCACTCCCCAGTTGTGAGGAAGGGCAATGTCAACTATCTCCAAGGAAAGGACGTTTTCCTTAAATTCCTCAAGAAGCTCTACCAGTTTCCTCAAGGGAAGTCCTACCACGTTCTCATAATCCCCCCGTATCTTTTCTACGAACTTATCCCCTACTTTTTGGACTGCATAAGAGCCGGCTTTATCCCGGTAGTCTTCAGTGCTCAGGTATTCCTCTATTTGTGTTGAAGTTAAATCCTTAAACCTCACATAGGTGACCTCATATCCATTTAAAAGCTTCTCTTCTCTTTTTCGGTAAAGGGCAAGGCCGGTGATTACCTTATGTTCCGTTCCCGAAAGGCAGCGAAGCATATCCCCGGCCTCCTTCTCATCCTTTGGCTTACCTAAGATCCTTTCTCCCAGGACCACCACCGTATCAGCACCAATTACCAGGCTCTCAGGAAATCTTTCCCCGACATCTTTTGCCTTTAAGGTAGCTATCTTTACCGCTAAAGCGATGGGATCCTTCTCCTTAACACTTCTTTCCTCTATATCGCTGGGAATAACCTTAAAATCCTTAACGACTTTCCTTAAAAGTTCTCTTCTCCTTGGGGACCTTGAAGCTAAAATCACCTCCATCTTCGTTCCTCCTGGAATACCGGTCTAACCTGTCCTTGCGAGGTTCGATCTTGTTGATAGGATTCATAAATTATCGACCAGCCTATAGGGAGGATGTTTTCCTCTCAAGTGTCGTCTCTTAACTTAAGGAGAGAGGTAAAGGTTTCGGTGAGAAGTTGGAAGCCTCCATCTGTTTTGGAGGGAAGATAATCTATATTAAATCAATCTCGAAGACTCTAATTGGTCGGGGCGACCGGATTCGAACCGGTGACCTCTTGCGCCCCATGCAAGTGCGCTAAACCAGGCTGCGCCACGCCCCGCTCCTTCTCAATTTAATATCTTCAACACCTCTTCTAATTCCTCCTTTAACTTAGTAGGGCTAAGAAATTTTTCTTCTTTGTTTTGCCTCCTCAGTTCCTTTTTAGCTCCCTCGATGGTGAATCCCTCCTCATATAAAAGCCTTTTTATCCGTAGAATCAGCTCCACATCCTTCTTTTGATAACGCCTGTGCCCCCCTCGACTTTTTTGAGGACGAAGTTCCTTAAATTCTCCCTCCCAGAAGCGCAACACGTAAGGAGGCAGCCCAGTGATCTTGCTTACCTCCCCTATGGAAAAATACAGTTTTTCCTTTTTCCTCTCCACACCTCTCTCCCATCCATTTCTTTAAGGTAGAGAGCTCATCCCATCACCTTTTCAAAATTCTATCTTAACTTACTGCTTCCTTTAGCCTTTTACCAGCTTCAAACTTAGGTACATCCTTAGCCGGAATTTGAATTTCCTCACCGGTTCGAGGATTTCTTCCTCGACGTGGCCTTCTCCTCATCACCTTAAAGCTTCCAAAGCCGACCAGCGTCACTTTTTCTCCTTGGGCTAAGGCTCTGGCAATGGCAGAGGTCATCGCATCCAGCGTCTGCCTTACTGCCTTCCTCGTCAGCCCTGTCTGATTAGCTACCTCCCCTATTAGTTGGGCCTTGTTCATCTTTACCTCCTTTATGGGTTAGTATGAAGCGAGGATATCTTTCCCGCTTCTTTAAATTCTCTCCTTTTCTCCTAACTTTCTCTCACATCCATTCAGCAATCGCCTCAGATTAGATCTATGAGTAAACAAGGTAAGGGCTGCCACTATCAGGCTTAAGATAAAGTAAAACCTCGTCTCACCTCTTGCGCAAAGCAGGATAAAAAGAGGAAAGCTCCCTGCCGCCAGAATTGAACCCAAGGAGACATAACGTGTAAAAAATACCACGAGTAACATCACTGCCAGCGAAAGGATAAAGGGAAGGGGAGTAAGGGTTAAAAACACCCCCGCAGAGGTAGCCACCCCCTTGCCTCCCTTAAACCTTAGGAAAACAGGCCAATTATGTCCGAGTATAGATGAAAGTCCAGCTAATCCACCAATTATCTTTGGACTCATTCCTGTAGATGATGCCAGCATCATCCCTATACACACCGCCCCTATTCCCTTACCCATATCGCCTCCAAGTACCAAAACAGCTGGCACACCTCCTAAGACGCGCAACACGTTGGTGGTGCCAATATTGCCACTGCCAAACTTCCTTATGTCTATTCCCTTTTTAAGCTTCCCTATAAGGTAACCCCACGGAATTGAACCTACCAGATAACCTATAAGCAATATGAGTATAAAGATACAATACTTCACTTAAAACTTTCCCTTAACTTCTCCTTCAGCTCCTCCTCGATAAAATCGCCTATCATCACCCCTTCTTCCTCAAGAGGAGGAACTTGAGCAGCTACCTCTTTCTTCCCTGTCTCTTCTTCTTTCTTCTTCCTCTCCCTCTCCTCCTTCTCCTTTAACTTACGCACACTTAGCCTGATACGTCTTTTTTCCTTATCGATCTCCACAATTTGTGCCCTTATCTCATCTCCTACCGAGGTGACCTTGTTGGGATGGGAGACATATTCCCTGTCAAGTTCAGAGACATGAATGAACCCATCTATTCCGGGAATTATGTTTATAAAAATTCCAAAATCAGTTATCTCTTCAACTTTACCTGCGATCACATCCCCTACCTTATGCTTTTTTATCACCTCTTCCCAGGGATCAGGCTTAGTTTGCTTTATGCCTAAGGCTATCCTTTTACCCTTGGCATCGATGTCCAGCACCTTTACCGTCACCTTTTGTCCTTCCTTGAGGACCTCACTGGGATGCTCTATGCGTCTCTCCCAGGAGAGGTCGGAGACATGGACCAAACCTTCCAATCCCTCCTCAAGTTCCACAAATGCACCAAAATCTGTCAGATGAGTTACCGTTCCTTCCACCTGTGAACCAACACGGTATTTTTTCTCAACCTGCGTCCAGGGATTGGGCTTAAGCTGTTTTAAACCCAAAGAGATTCTACCTCTTTCTCTATTTAACTTTAACACCTTTACATTTATCCTGTCTCCTACGGAGACTATTTGATGGGGATCCTTTACCCAGCTCCAGGAAAGGTTTTCTGGATGAATCAGTCCATCGATTCCTCCCAAGTCCACAAATACACCAAATTTGGTTATCGAACTCACCTTTCCCGTGACCACCTTACCCTCTTCCAAACTCGACAGAAGCTTTTCCTTTTTCTTCTCTCTCTCCTCTAAGAGGAAAAACTTTCTGGAGACCACTATATTCCTTGACTTTTTCTCCAGCTCGATAACTCTAACCGCTATTTCCTTTCCAATGAATTTTTTAAGATCATCTTTACCCTTTAAACTTACATGAGAGGCAGGGATGAAGGCCCTTAGCGATCCTAATCTGGACAGAAGCCCTCCCTTCACTATCTTTTCCACCTTCACCACGATTGGCTTTCCTTCCCTGAAAGCACGGCTGAACTTCTCCCAGTCTAAGCGAAAATCTGCCTCTTTCTTGGAGAGTATGATCCGCCCCTTTCCGTCTCTTTCCATAACATAGACCTGCATCACCTCACCCACCGAGGGGACTCTCTTCTCTGAAGAGGAAAAATGTTCCCAGGGCATAAAGCCCTCGGATTTCCTGCCTATGTCCAATAAGACCCCTTCCTTTGTCGTCTGCACAACCTTGGCTGTTATTATCTGTCCCACTTTTATTGGTCGAGAATCCCCATATCCTTGAACAAGTCTGGCAAAATCTTCCTCTCCTTCCTCATTTTTCCTTATGTCATCGGTTATCTCTTCGGGAAACTTTTCCTCTTTTGCTTTGTCCACTTTAAACTCCCCTTCTCTAACTGTGATGGATATTTATTTTAAAACTATTATGGCTTTGGTCAAGGGATAAGAGTTCATCCCTTATCTCTTTTATTGTTTGTTCGGGAGTAGAAGTTCCTCCTATAATGCCAATCCTCTCTATTCCTTTTAGTTCTTTTAATTTCAGGTCTTCCTTTCTTTCTATGAAATAGGTATCAACTCCTATGCTGCGGCACATCTCAACCAGCTGACGGGTATTTGCGCTATTGCGTCCGCCCACCACTACCATTGCCTCTACTTTTCTGGCCAGCTCCCTAACTAAGGCCCGTCTTCTCATGATTACCTTGCATATTGTGTTAAAAACCCTGCATTCCTCCGTCTTCTTTATTAAATTCTTTACAATATCTTCGAAGTTGTCAAGGGTCTCTGTAGTCTGAACTACCACTCCCACCTTCTTCATAAAGGGCAGCTTTTCTACCTCCTGGGAATTCTTGATCACGTAGATCTTGCCACTTTGTGCATTACCTATAATTCCCTGAACCTCAGGATGCTCACGTAGGCCAACTACAACCACCGCATAGGAGTTTTGGACCAGAAGGTTTGCTGTTCTCTGAGCTTTCAAGACATAGGGACAGGTAGTGTCCACCACCTTTAAACCTCTTTCTCTGGCCTCTTCTATTAAAGAGGGATTTACTCCATGAGATCTTATAATTACCGTTCCTTCCCTGATTTGGGAAAGTTCACCAACAGTTTTGATTCCTTTCCTCCGCAGCTCCTCAACTACCTGAGGATTATGGATCAAATCTCCTAAGCTGTAAATCCTCCCTCCTTTCCTCAGCTCATCCTCCACCAACTGCAAAGCTCTTCTTACCCCGAAACAAAAACCAATCTCCTCGGGAACAAAAACCTTCACCTCAGAGCCCCTAACTCGGCCATTCTTTTTCTCAGTTCCTCACAAAGATCATCTATCTTTTTCTTAGAATCCTTACCCCTGCTAAGTCCTTCTGTGCTCAAAGGCTTGCCTACCCTCACCTCTATCCTGGCCAATTTGATCATCTTTCTTCCTTTTGGCAGAGCTTCATCAGTACCCCTGATTATAACAGGTACAATGGGAACTCCTGTCTTGAGAGCTATCCTGGATACTCCCTTCTTAAAGTATCCTAACTTTCCCCTTCGGCCCCTTGTCCCCTCGGGGAAAAGGGCTAAAACTCGCCCTTCTTGCAAGAGGGATATGGCCTTCTCGTAAGCAGAGCGATCTATTCTATCTCTTTTGAGAGGAAAAGCTCCCAGTCTTTCTATCAACAGGCGAAAGAGAAATTTCTTGAAGAGCTCTTCTTTGGCCATATAATTCATCTTTCGAGGAGTAAGAAGACCTAAGACGATAGGATCAAGGTAGCTTAGATGATTGGCAGCCAGAATCACCCCTCCTCGTGAGGGAACATTTTCCCTCCCGTAAATCCTTATCCTGAAAAGAAGTTTGAAAATTATAAGAGCCAATCCCCACAAGAGATGATACCAAAAAGGCGTCTCCTTCATCTATTAAGTTTTTCTCTTACAACCTGTAGTATTCTTTCCACTGTCTGAGAAATACTCAAGTGAGTGTTGTCTATAACTATTGCTCCCTCCGCTTTCTTCAGGGGAGATATCTTTCTTTGGCTATCCATCCTGTCTCGATTAGCAAGCTCTGTCTCCACCTCTTCCCTTTCCAGAAACACACCCTTTTCCCTCCTCTCCTCCCATCTCCTCCTTGCCCTCTCCTTCAATGAGGCTTCTAAGAATATCTTAACCTCAGCCTCGGGAAAAACCACCGTTCCCATATCCCTTCCCTCAGCCACCACCTTCCCTCTCATTCCCATCTTTCTTTGCTGAAGAACCATCCTTTCTCGTATCTCTTTTATGCTTGAGACGAAAGAGACAAACCTGTCCACCTCTGCGGAGCGAATGGATGTGGTTACATCCTCACCATCTACATAAACCTTAAGCTTCCCATCGGCCTGGCAACTTAAGGTGATTTGAGTCTCTTCGGCCAGCTGAGAGAGGGCCCTCTTGTCTTTCATATCTACCTTATCTCTTAAAGCCTTCCATGTCAAGGCCCTGTACATAGCTCCTGTATCCAGATATAGGTAACCCAACCTCTGTGCGAGAAGCCGAGCGGCGGTGCTTTTCCCTGCAGCAGCCGGCCCATCGATGGTAATGATTGGTCCTCTATCCTGCTGAGGAGAGAATTTTCTGTAGGCTTCCAAGGAATTCCTCATTTTGCTTTCTTGTCCCAATGGTCACCCTTATGTATTCCGAAAGGTCGTATCCTGCCATTCCTCTCACAATTATTCCTCTTCTAAGAAG
>Ga0180301_10000517_pt1 | contig 29690 bp, 25 predicted proteins | sample GuaBasSediGuay16_FD_121797 | JGI IMG/M metagenome (GOLD analysis project Ga0180301, IMG submission 121797) | Subseafloor sediment microbial communities from Guaymas Basin, Gulf of California, Mexico - Guay16, Core 4569-2, 12-15 cm | ecosystem: Environmental > Aquatic > Marine > Hydrothermal... | reverse complement strand
TTCCACGAGCATGAATCTGATCCTCCCTTCCTAGCTTCTGATGTCAACCAGGAAGTATCGGAAAAGATTCATGCTTTCAACTTTTTAGACCCATGTGTTACCCACAAATTCGTGTGAGGAACCAAAGAAAGTATGGAAGGAACTGAACGGATTAAACAAATTGTCCTTGATCTGAAGAACTTTGCCCATCCAGGGGAAAACGAGCTAAAACTTATTGATATAAATCAAAGTATAAACTCAACACTAAATGTTGTCTGGAATGAAATCAAATATAAGGCCAAGGTTACCAAAGAATATAAAGAACTGCCGCTTGTAAAATGTTACCCCCAGGAACTCAATCAAGTTTTTATGAACATCTTGGTTAACGCAGCACAGGCCATAGAAAGACAAGGGGAAATCAAAATTATGACCCAGGCCGTTGATGGATATACGGAGATTAAGATAAGCGATATAGGCGTGGGAATTCCTGAAGAAAATATCCCCAAAATATTTGACCCGTTTTTTACTACCAAAGATGTGGGGAAGGGAACGGGATTAGGTCTCAATATCTCATATAACATCATCAAAAAACATAAGGGCACTATAGATGTGGAGAGCATGGTGGGCAAGGGGACTACTTTTACGGTCCGGATACCGATTGAGGAAAAGGAATGAATAGAAGTAATGCATTAAGTCCCAAGATAAAAAGTGCAGATTACCAAATGGAATCTTCGATCGGGCCACGATGACACCACGTAGCCAGCTAATGTAGGTGACGCGTATAACCAGCCACTCATACCAGGTATTGCAACTGTTGAGGAAGTGGTAAAAGACCAAAAACGTGGAAACCCGGAAACATCGGAATGTTGACGATTGAACACTGTTGCCTACTGCTCTATTCTACTGTCTACTGGTGAAATATTTTTGGCTAACCATATGTCGTTATTAAACAAGCCATGTTGTATGAGACTATCATGAAAAACCGAACACTTTTTTTTGGTGAAGGTCTGTTTGAAACGTTTCGGGTCTATGCGGGCAGAAAGCTTGCCTTTGTGGAAGACCATCTGGACCGCATGGCCGAGGGGTGCCGGTTTTTTGCCTTCCCCTTTTATAGAGAAAAAGCGATTGAAGCGTTGAAGCTTGCCTTGAACAAAATTCCGCACGATACAGAGGCCCGCCTCCGGCTCAACCTGATCATCTATGGGGATCACAGTGTGGATGAGGTAGTCTTTCAGACAACCTGGGAGCCCTTGCAGGAGGTAGAGGCCTGGCAGAGTTCGGGCGTTAAGTTGGCTTTGGCGCCTTTTCAGAGATTATCAGAGTCCCCTGTTGTCCGGTTCAAGACAACCTCTTATCTGGAAAACATCTTTGTTTTTAGGTGGGCCCGAAGGCAGGGATTTTTTGACGCCCTCTTTACCAACGAGCGTGGCGAGATTACCGAGGGGAGCATCACCAATGTATTCTTTTTGAGCAAAGGGCGTATCTTTACCCCGCCGACAGATGCAGGGCTCCTTCCGGGTGTCACGCGCAAGCAGATCATAAAGGTGGCCGGGATGCTCGGCTTTTCAATGACGGAAGCCCCAGTCATGCCCACGGATTTGAATCGATTTGATGGTGCCTTTGTCACCAACTCGGTCATTGAGATCCTCCCTGTGTGCGTCGTGCACAATACGAATTACAAGGCCCCCGAAATGATTGAGGCACTCCGAGAGGGGTACCGAAAACGTTCGGAGGCGTCTTTATTTCCCTACAGGCCATAGTTTTCACGAAGGTTCTGCCCGGCTGCAGGGGGTGAATTTCCTATATTGCAAGTTGTCAATCAGCCAGGGGTTTTTCTAAGGAAGGGTACTGGTGAGTATTTGGTGGGTTATGACAGGTTGCTGATGGTGTTTTAGGTCCTTAGCCATTGTAATGGTAATTATAAAACGAAATAGGAGTGTTTCGGGAACAAGCGAAGAGAGAGGCTTTTTTTAGTGTGTTTAGCCGGATCTAATAAGATGTTGCCTGGCAGGAAGGGATTGGGCAGGCATGGTTAAGGTGGCTAGGAGGTCACCTCCGTATAAGCATAAGCACTGTGGTTGTGAATGCTTTCAAAGTTTTCCGCTTCTACACTAAAGATGATAAATCTCGGGTCTTTTTTCAACTTATTAGTGACCTCTCTCACCACATCCTCTACAAACATTGGCCGGCTGTATGCCTGTTCTGTGATAAATTTTTCATCCTCCCTTTTCAATAGTGCAAAAATATCGCTACTTGCCGAGCTTTCAACGATTTCAATAAGTTCCTCAATCCAAAAAAACTCCTGAAAGAGTGCGGTTACCGAAACAATGCCCCGTTGGTTGTGAGCCCCCTGGGTGCTGATCTCTTTTGAACACGGACAAAGGGTGCAGACCGGCACCCTAACACAAATAAAGAGCTTGCGTTCATCCCCATTTATCTCCCCTATATATTCGCAGGTGTACTCCATCATGCTGGGAACACCTGACACCGGCGCCTTTTTTTTTATAAAATAGGGGAAACTGATCTCTAGATTGGCAGCGGGAGCATCAAGACTTTTCTTTATCCTGTCAAGCATTTCAAAGAAAGTCTTTAGATTCAGATCAGTACAATAATCGTTCAGGACCTCCACGAACCTGCTCATGTGAGTCCCTTTGAACCGGTGGGGCAAATGCACATACATGTTGACCGTTGCCACGGTAGCCTGGGTTTTATTGGTCCTATCCAGGACATTCATCGGATACTTGATCCCTTTGATGCCCACCCTGGTAAGGTCAATATTGCGGTCATCTGGTTCGTTTTGAACGTCTTTCATATCCTACACGCGTTGATTCTGATAACCTTTTGAGTCAATTCTTAACCAGGCGCCAAAATATGTCAATGGAAAACAGCCCTTCTTGTCCTTTTAAGTGGCCCAAATTGCGTTGGGCACGCCTGGGAAGCCTATTTTGCCTGCTTTACGCCCCCGGAAAGGAAGATAAACATTTCATGATAGCTCCCCTTGACCCCGCCCTTCCGGACGGGGGTTCTGCCTGACGGCAGCGCTTCGCGTCCGGGGAGCAGATCGGTCGGACAAGCCCGTGAGCTTGTTCGAGAGCTTTTGATTTTTGGCCGGAAAGTGGAGAACAGATTGAGACCGGTGGATCTTAACCTGGAGGTTATGCGGGTTCAACGATTACTTGGGAGGACGTTGAGCAAGGCGTAGAGCTCCAAAAGGAAGCTGACATACGTGGGGGGCATGAAAAATTCTGCTTGTGGATGATGAAGAAATCCTTCGCGATCAAGGGCGAGGTATATTAACTTAGTATGGTTACACGACCCTTACGGCCGAAGACAGAGAAATGGCTCTTGAGATTTATAAGAAGGAAAAGGGCCTTATCGATCTGGTGATTTTGGATTTAGATATGCCCGGCATAGGCGATTATAGATGCATGGAGGAGCTTCTTAAAATGGACCCTGAAATCAAAATTGTCGCAAAATTCGGGCCCAAAAAAGCGTGTTTGAGCTCGATGGGGGCTTCTTAACAGCGCGTTTTTGCGGCTTTCATAGCCTTTTGGGCCTGTTCTTTATGAGCGTTGAGTACGTGTTCTTTTAGTTTGACCTTGTCTGCCCCAAACAGGGCGCTTTGGAGCCAGTCAAAACCAAACCTTAGACGCACAACCTCATCCGTTCTGATCTGTTCCAGGAGGTCTTTTTCAACATCATATTTGTCCAGAAAGCTGCTTTCAAATATGAATCGTCTCAGCGTGTCTACATTAGAACTCACCATGAAAAACATCTTCCGGCTTTCTTCGCTGAGTTCTGCCTGAAACCCAAAGGACTTTTTCCTCAACATGAATTCCATCCAGCCTTGATTGATCTCGTCGTAGATCTCAACGCCTTGGTCTTTTCGCCACTCCCTCACGGTCCACTCCTTATCTGTTTGAAAGCCAAGACAGTGGGACTCGCGCACCATGAAATAAAAATCTTCACCCGTTGGCTGGATCTCTTGTTCCCTGAAGGCGGCCATGCCCAGAGGATAATAGCGGCAGGACAAGGGTCGGTCTTCATATATGGCGCACCCCTCAGGTGTAATAAATGGGCAGCTTTTCTTGTCGTCATCGAGCATCTTCAATGTAACCACAGGCAGCCGGGTCCGGACCAGCATCTCCGGTTTTGTATAGATGGCCAGGAACTGATCACAGGTTAGTCCGAGTCTATTTTTCATCCGAATGATATCATAGGGTGTCAGGGTGATATTGAGGTCACTGCAACAATGGGTATAACATTCCATCCCCTTGTGGCAGGCGAACTTGAACCTGCTCTCTGCTGTGTATTTCCTTGGTTCAATTCCATCTTGATATGTTTCACCCGTGTTTTGCATGTTGAATCCTTCCTTTGTTGGAACCAAATAGTCCCGAAATGCTTTATTTTGTATACAACTTTATCATGTAAAATTTTAGTGTCAATCTTTAATTCTGTAGATCTTTTCAGAGCCAAATAGGCAGCCATAAAAAAACTGCGCCTTGGAAACAGGTTGACTTTTGAGCCCATAGTATTATGCTGTAAAAAAACTTTAAAAAAAAACTCGGAGGACAGATATGGCTGTTCTTACAAGAGAGGACGTATACAACAAAATGGTCAACGAAAAGAAACCTGTGTGCCCCCATTGCGGCCAGGAGATGGTCATTTGGGAATGTCCTCCAATGACTTTTTCAGATGGCTTAGGATGGGGCACCCCATATCTTTATGTGTGTTTTTACGATGATTGTCCCCTGTATCTTGAAGGCTGGAAGAATATTATGGACAACTATGCAAATGTGGCTTCCTACCGATGCATATGTGATCCGACTTCGAGGAAAATGGACTGCATGCCGGTCTTCAGCCGCGACGGGGGCAAAGGCTATATCATTGACGAAGAGGTCAGGGCCAGGGAAGAGGCGCGAAAAGCTGCTGAAAAAAAAGGCCTTGAAGAGCTACAAGCCTGTTATGAGGCCGCGGATACCAGCACCATACTGAAAACGCTTTTGGATAAGCACATCCTACCAGCGATTCGTGCAAAGGCGGCTGAAATGATAGGGGAGATCGGCGGGCTGGATGTCATCGAGCCCATCCGGAATCATGTCTTTGAAAATGAGGTGCTCAACACAAATGTCGAGGTCAGCATTCAACTGATTCACAAACGACATTACACCAAGGAATGTCCCTTTTGCGCCGAGATTATCAAGGCACGCGCTGTTGTGTGCAAGCATTGCGGCAAGGATTTGCCGGAGGACAAGTAAGCCTGCATTGATTTATGTGTGCTTTAACTTCCTTTGGACGTTGATGTTCATCTCATCGTAAGAGCGAAAAATAATCTTTTCCCGTTCCAACCTGTCTTTCGGAAAGGTCTGAAGTTGTATCTCCTTCATGCGTTGAACGGCTTCCTCCTTGGACGGAATAGCATCCATGCCGCGATCGAGCACCTCCCCGGTGACGGTATTGAGCAATTCCGCATCTTTTCCGTCCGTGACCACGGAAAATGGAATTTGGTAGGCATCCAGCAACCTGGCTGCGGCAAGGGTTTCTCGTTGCCTTGAGACCAGCGAGCCGGGTACGCATCTTAGCACCATGAATCTTTTCCCCTGAACGCGGACAACAAGGTCCACATTGGAATGGACTTCCTCGTCCCCAATGGTAAACGTAAGGTCTGCATCTACCTCAATATCATCTTTGCTGTAGCCCTTTGTCTCCACTAGGAAGCGTTCCACCTGCTGTCGATTTTCTTCAGCCCCGATGTTTGGGACCTCCTTTCCTGTGATATAATCGGTCAGCATGTCGTACGGTTTGGGTTTTTCCAGCATCGCTACCTCCATATCTTATTTATTATTTTGGAATTTTGATTGACAACACTTCAGAGGCCAAATAAACGACTTCCTCCCCCGAACGGTGAGCTATTGAATCAGTTGGGGGGTTCCAGGGTTGATTTCTTGCTTTAACAGGCAACAGGCAATTTTATATTTTGGCCTCCCTTGTTTATCATAGCCTAGATTGCCAGGCTGAATAAGCTTGTTCATCACACAACCCTCTGGAATCGATAACTGAAACAATTGCCTTTCATTAATAGGAGGCCTTGGCGTAAGCTTGTTTTGCACAAAGACATAGGAATGGAGGGAAAAATCTTCACACAGAGGGCACTGGTAAACCCTCCCGTTCGGAAAAATAAAGTAATTCTCCGCAACCACAGCCGCACACTCAAAACGTTCTGAGTTGTCCAGAAACACTGTAGGGTAGGTCACATGTATGCCGAATCGTGCTGCTCGAGCGGCTACCTTTGGTACGACTGCGGCCCACTGTTTTCTTGTTAGCTGAAGCTTGTGTTTTTCGTCCTGTGCTGATCTTCCCCTGATGCCAATGACTTGAATGAAGAATCTACGAATGCCCAACCTTTTCAGGAAGCTTGGCATGTTTTTCAAATCATGAATATTTAGTTGACTGACTGTATAGATGACACTGAGATTAAACCCTTTTGAAAGGGCCTTTTTTATGCCATCGACACACTTGTTGTAGCTTCCTTTTCCCCGAATGAGATCGTTGATCTCTTTACATGATCCGTCCAGGCCGACACTAAAATAATCGACTTCTCCAGGCATCACTTTTTCCAGGATATGGTTAAAGAAGAACCCATTGGTGTCCACGGTAATGGAAGCATATCCCATCTTTCTGGCCGCCTTGATAAGCAAGTGGAGGTCCGGATGCAGTGTTGGTTCTCCGCCTATAAAGATGAGATTCGTTTCCTTTTCCTTATCGATCAACGCCTTTAACCACCTTTTTATAATCTCTGAAGAAAGCATTCCTTTGCCGTGTTGCTCGGGATTGATATAGCAGTGCCTGCATCTTAGGTTACAGAGGGTTAATATATGAAAGAATACGTTTCTTGCGTTTTTCTGGAACTCTACGGTTTTTGTCATAGCGGGAAACCTTAACCCGGATGAACCGGAACCAAATAAAAAATTTTTCGCGTCGGTGTCCGTTTCCCGTGTCCGAAAAAACGAGATCTACGGATACGAAACACGGTCACGTTTGCATGCATATTTCTGTCGTGGTTATTTTCATAATTTTCTGCCACAAAAAACACGAATCGCACAACTAACGGACTAAGATCGTGTCAGTTGAGGACATTGGGCGTTTATTATCATCTGGTTGTAAAATATGCAAGGACCGGCATAGAGGCTTGCCTGTTCCGGTTCAAAAGGCCGCCGGATATACGGTATCGGTACAGGCCCCGTAGTTGACCGGCCTGCTCCCCGCCCGCGAAGCACTGCCGCAAGGCAGAACCCCCGTCCGGAAGGGCGGGGAGGCTTCACTATTGCCCAAAAGGTACCTCAAGGCGCCACTAGAAGTGTGACCGATTTCACACAAGATGAGTGAGCAGGATCACTGAAAGCAGATGTATTATGGAGTTATCAAAGTTGACCTCTTGCGAGACCGTCAAGAGTAGGCGGTTATCAGAAATGAGCATGATGGTTTTTTACGGCCGCCCGGTCCCGTGGCGCCAAATATCCTTGACCAATCATGTTATGCTATGGTATTTATTGTAAAAACCAGCGCAACGGGTTTCAACCTTTGAGACAGGAGACTATAAGCTGATTGCCCAGGACTCATTGTTCCTTCATACAATTAAGGAGGTAGCCATGTGTAAGAAAAAGACTATTATGGCCCTTTTGTTTTGCATGGCAGCTATTCTTATCTTGGGCAGCCCATGTTTTTCCGCCACAGGGCGAACCAATAGAACAAGCTTGCGTCTGGCCGCGTATCCGCCCAGCCTTTTTGCCACGGTTTCTTTTAAAGAGGATTCAGGGAACAAGCTGCTTGATGCAGAGGAGCAAGGAGAGATCCTTGTTGCCATTAAGAACAGCGGCAGGGGGGATGCTTTTGGAGTGCAGGTCATGCTTGAACCTCTTACCACGATGGAAGGTGTTTCAGTGCCGCAGTCGGTGGATGCAGGCACGATCAGGAGCGGCGAGACCAAGAAATTTACCATTCCACTCTCTGCGGAAGAGGGGGTGACCACTGCAAGCAGACGGTTGAAAATCAGCTTTACCGAGGCCAACGGGTTCGACGCAGACCCGGTTGTGCTGGCCTTCAACACCCGGGCCATGGTCCCCCCAGACCTGGTGGTTGCAGATGTTGGTATCGACGATCTTAACCAGAACGGCCGCATTGAACCTACAGAGACCGTGGAGGTCACGGCCCGTATCCAGAACCGGGGAAGCGGCGAGGCCAGAAACGTTCTGGCTGAAGTGACTGTAGGCAAAAACGTCTTTATCCTTCCGGGTTCCGATACACGATTTCCCCTTGGGGATCTTGCTCCTGGGGCCTTCAAGGACATACAGTTTACCATCTTTACCAACAAGCGGATCAAGGCAGGGCCTCTGCCTGTAAAAGTGAATCTTGACGAGGCCCGGCCCCGGTTTTCAAAAGAGATCTCACTTACCCAGCTTGCCCTCAACAGGCCCCAAAAACGCACCAGGGAGATCATCGTAGAGGGTGTAGAGATTCCACAGAAGATAGAGATCAAGGACGTGGCAACCCTTTCCGTGGACGTGGACGATAACCTTCCCAGGGCAAGAAAACAAAACAAGGACGGTATTGCCGTGATTATCGGAAACCGTGACTACCACATCCAGGATGTCCCCCGGGTCGATTTTGCCATCCGTGATGCCGCTGTAATGCGCGAGTATGTCATCAATGCACTTGGCTTTCGGCCGGGCAACATCATCTATTACGAAAACGCCACCCAGGCGAACTTTCGAACCATCTTCGGAACCGAATCCGATCACAAAGGAAAGCTCTTCAGCTGGGTCAAACCAGGACGTTCAGATGTTTTCATCTATTACTCGGGCCACGGTGCCCCTGATCCCAGGAGCAAGACCGGCTATTTTGTACCCACAGACTGCGATCCTTCCACAGTACGCTTAAACGGATACAGTCTGAAGACCTTTTATGCCAATCTGGCCAAGCTTCCGGCCCGCTCTATTACCGTGGTTCTGGACTCTTGCTTCAGCGGGGGATCGCCAAAAGGGATGCTCCTCAAGAATGTGTCTCCTGTCTTTGCTCAGGTGGATAACCCCCTTGTTAACCTGAAGAAGGGGGCGGTGTTTACCTCGTCCACAGGAGACCAGGTCAGCTCATGGTATCCTGAGAAAAGGCATGGGCTTTTCACCTACTTCTTCCTGAAAGGGCTTCAGGGGAGTGCAGATAGTAATGGAGACAAAAGGGTGACGGCCAGCGAGATGAAAGAGTATCTAAAGGATGAGGTCAGCTACATGGCCCGCAGGCTTTCCATGCGGGAGCAGCACCCCCAGTTTATGGGCAATAAAGAGGCCGTGATAATCAAATACAAATAATGCCAGATCGGATGAACCGAATCATTCCATTACTATTATGGAGTTTTTTGCTCCTCCTGCCCTGTGCCACAACCGCAGCAGAGAGCCGGTGGGTCACATCCAATGGCCGGGCTGAAGCGTCGAGCGTGACCGCGGCAGAGGCCGTGCAGATGGCCCTTGCAGAGGCACGAAGAAAGGCTGTGGAGGAGGTAGCCGGGGTCCGGCTCTCCTCAGCAACCATTGTGCAGGACTTTACGGTTCTTTCTGATGTGATCAACTCTGCATCCTATGGTCAGATTGTGGCTGAAGAGGTGGAGCAGTGGGATGCACAAGTATTGCAGGAAGACAAGACCGTACCACCGGTCATTATCTACAAGGTAAGGATTCGCGCCTGTGTGGCCATGCCCGAGGGGAGTCCGGATTCTACATTCAAGCTTGAGGCAAAGCTCAACAAGCACGTATTTACCTCTGGTGAAGAGATGTTTGTCGAGGCCAGGGCGAGCAGGACATGTTTCATAACCCTGATCAATCTGACCGCAGACAGCCGTGCAGTGGTCCTGGTCCCTTCATCAGTCCGACAGGAAAACAGGCTTGCACAGGGGAACACATTTCGATTCCCGGAGAGGTCAGATGAGGTCGCAGGGGTTCACCTAAAGGTGGGAACGCTTCCCGGACACACGAAAGACAGGGAGGCGATTCTGGTGGTTGCCACCAAGGCCAGCCAGCCTCTGCCTCCGCAAATCGAGGAAGCAGGGAGTTATGCACCCGAGGCCATCGGCCGCTGGCTGGTGGATATCCCACTCTCAGAGCGCACCATAAAGGTGTTGCCGTATCAGGTGGTGAGTAAATAGGGGGTCAATCTGAAGATGTGGCGAATCAAAAGGCATGCTCTTGCGCTTTTCATCACTGTTTTGTCCTTTGTGCTCGTGCCTGCGGCCGGTCATTGCCAGGAGCGGGTCACCAATGTCCGGGCCGAGCAGCAGGGGAACCAGGTCTTTATCTATTATGACCTTACAGGTCATGAAGGCAAATACCAGGTCAAGGTGCGTGGTTCTTCAAATGGCGGCAAAGACTTTGACCTTCCCATGAAGAGCGTCTCCGGCGATATCGGCAAGGGGATACGCCCTGGCAGGGGAAAGACCATCATCTGGGATGCCACCCGCGATATACGGCAGCTTTACGGGGACAACTTTGTATTTGAGGTCGAGGCAACAGGCGCTGAAAAGAAGAGATTTACAAACAGTGTAGGGATGAAATTCGTCTATATAAAACCCGGCACGTTCATGATGGGGAGCCCTTCTTCTGAAAAAGGGAGAGACAGCGATGAAACCTGGCATAAAGTGACATTGACCAAGGGGTTTTACATGCAGACAACCGAAGTCACCCAGGGCCAGTGGAAGGCCATTATGGGGAATAACCCGTCCTATTTTAAGAACTGCGGGGATGACTGCCCGGTGGGGGATGTTTCCTGGAATGATGTTCAGGAGTTTATAAGGAAACTGAACCGGATGGAGGGGACGAACAAGTACCGGCTGCCTACTGAGGCGGAGTGGGAGTATGCGTGCCGGGCGGGGAGCGAGGATGCACTATATACTGGACCTATTAGAATACTTGGGAAAAACAATGCGCCGGCATTAGACGAGATTGCCTGGTATGGCGGCAACAGTTGTGTGGACTACAACGGCGGCTGTGATTGTTCTGGTTGGTCTGAGAAACAGTATTCGTGTTCGCGTTGTGGAACTCATCCGGTTGGAGGCAAAAAGCCAAATGCATGGGGTTTGTATGATATGATAGGCAATGTGTGGGAGTGGTGCCAGGACTGGTACGGTGATTATCCTCGTGGCCACGTTACTGACCCTGCCGGGCCATCATCCGGCTCGTACCGGGTTTATCGCGGCGGCAGCTGGTACGGCGACGCCAGGTACTGCCGGTCAGCGCGTCGCTACAACAACTCGCCAGGCTTCAGGTACATCGACCTTGGCTTCCGCCTTGCCAGGACAAAGTAAGTTTTAGTTTTTTACCTTTGGAGTTTTGAAGGTCTGACGGTTTGATTCCGAAGGAAAATCAACCGGCAGACCATTTTTGTTTTGATGTTCAAGATCATCACCATCTTTCCATCTGTGGGAGCGGCTTTCCAGCTGCGATCTCCTAAATCACGAAACAATATCCAGGTATTCTTTACCGAATAAGCTTTTCCAGGGGATTACCGGTATTTCCCCTGCCATGTACGGCACGTCGCATGTAGAAACACAAAGAGGTTCCGCACTGGGATGATCTTTCATAAACGATCTTAGGCCCCTGAGGTCACCGGATCTAACTACTGGTGAAGATTTGATTTCAATTGCCCACAAAGAATGGGGGCCTTCTACGATTAAATCTACCTCTGCTCCGTGTGAAGACCTCCAGTGAAAGAGTCGAAAAGGTTTTTCAGCATAATGAAAGAGTCGAAAAGTTTCCAGTATGACAAAATGCTCAAACAGCATCCCATACGCAGATGACCCTCTTACAGAAGCCACTGAAGTTCTTCCGTTGATAGCGTTGATGACGCCAATGTCGAACAGGTAATACTTTGGATGCATAACCAGTCTCTTCCGGGCGCTTTTCATGTACGGTTCAAGTCTTATTGCAATGAGCGTATCTTCCAGTATTTGATAGTAGCCTTTTACAGTTTTGCTGCTCACCCCTGCTTCACGCGATATTGTCGAGAAGTTTACAATCTTTCCACTCTGGTCGGCCGCCATGTCCAAGAACCGACTGAATGCTCCGATATTTCTGACAATCGCTTCATCAAGAATTTCCTCCTTAAGATAGGTCTGCACATAAGATCGCAACGTGCGAACCATATCTTCATGAGGCTCATCGATTACCGGTGGTAGGGTCCCCCTGAGCAAGGCATCGTTAAGAGTGAATTTTTCATCAAGCTCCACATGAGTGAATGGGAACAGGAAAAACTGCCAGGCCCTGCCGGCGAGCATATTGACCGACACTTTTTTCAATTTCCGTGCACTCGACCCCGTCAAGATAAAAGAGACCTTGCCTTTAAATTTTTCGATAAGATAGTGGACCTCATTTAGAAGCTCAGGGCACTTTTGTATTTCATCTATAAACACATATGCTTTGTCTCTATTCCGTATGAAAAACTCTACCTCTGCCCTTAGGATGCTAGGGTTTGACTTGTACTTTATAAGGATATCCCCTTTCAAAAGATTAATTTCAAGATGGTCCACATCAGCGAGCAGATGTTTAACCAGGGTTGTCTTTCCTACCTGCCTTGGACCGAATAGAAAAACACTCTTTCTCTTAACAGGAAGATCTATCTTTCTCGGAATCATGGTTCAATTATACCGTGTAAAATTGAAGTGTCAATACATTTTTCGCAATGCACAAGGGATACATCTTTGTGGTCGCAGGATTTCCGGCATTGTTAAATCTCTCGAAAGAAGATATAATAATAGCTTGTAACCTATTCCGATGCACAGGTCTCGCATTAATGAGGTGGCAATCATGAACTTTTTTGGCAGGACATTTCTTGCAAACGCACTTTTGATTTGTGGGTGTAGCAGCCATGGCGGCCAGAGCGGGCCTGACCCACGTGATGCCCCGGAAGTGATAGTGAGTGATATTATGAAGAGCATCAGGTAGTCTGTATGATGAGAACTTGACGATTTTGGAGATAGACTGTTAAGTACACCCACCGGCAACTTTTTGGAGCTGTTTTAATGAAATATATTGATGCGGAAGCACGGAATGAGCTCCTCAACAAAAAGCTTGAAGAGGACGAGGTCTTTTCGTTTCAATGCCACGAGGGGCTGGCATGTTTTACGCGATGTTGTCGAAACCTGAACCTCTTCTTGTATCCTTATGATGTGCTCCGGCTGAAGAATCGGCTCAACATGTCCTCTGATCAGTTCCTGGATACGTACGTGGACATCGTACTGCGGGAATCGAATTTCTTTCCGGATGTATTGCTCCGCATGAGTGAAAACGAAGAAAGGACCTGCCCGTTTTTAGATGAGTCAGGGTGTACGGTTTATCTGGATCGCCCCGACACCTGTCGTACCTTTCCTCTGGAACAGGGGATTCTATTTCAGGGACTGGCAGGTAAGGCCACGGATGTGTACTTTTTCAAACCACCTGATTTTTGCCTTGGACAATATGAACCACAAGAGTGGACAAGTGAAAGTTGGGCCCAGGACCAGGATGCCGTATTTTATCACAAAATGACAGCGAAATGGGCAGAAGTAAAAGCCCTGTTTCGGTCTGATCCGTGGGGCCAGGAGGGACCCTATGGCCCAAAAGCCAAGATGGCCTTTATGGCCACTTATAGCCTCGACAAATTCCGCGAATTTGTTTTTAACAGCACGTTCTTGAGGCGATATAAGGTGAAGTCAGACGTGTTAAGAAAGATCAAGACAGATGATGTGGTGTTGATGAAGTTTGGTTTTGGCTGGGTCAAGTTCTTTGTCTGGGGCATGAAAGTTCCATATCTGAGGCTCCGCTGAGACAAGCGATGTCATTGATTACAGGCGCCTGTTGTCCTTCATAGAACACAGATTAGAGGAGCGGTCCCTTGGGTCTTGAGGTATGAGGGGAGATTCTTTCTTAATGATGTGATGAGCTACAAAGCTATTGGGTCAGGGTATATTGAGCCAGCAGGCTTTCCCTTAAATAACCATTGTGAGGGTCTGAGAAGAATTTTTTGAAAAGCATCAGACTTTCATCCCTCAGGACATCAGGTATGACCGTTATCTCCATATCCCTGTAAAAAGGGTTGAGCCTTTTTAGGTCTAAGTTTGTCCCGCCCCCCATGACATCTTCGTACGCGTACACGATTTGCCTTATGCCATTGATAATGGTTGCCGCGTAGCACATGAGGCAGGGTTCCAGCGTTGAAAACAGGGTTACCTTTTCTCTGTCGATCTTTTCGCCCAGACCAACCAGCCTCCTCAACGCCAATATTTCGGCATGGTCCAGCTCATTTTGGTCGTCTGGCGCGCTATGGTGCCGGGCTCCGGTGACCAGGACTCTGTTTTCATACACCATCACACATCCAACGGGAAATTCTCCCATGCTGAGTGCCCGGCGTGCCTCCTCAAGGGCCTTTAACATAAAAAAATCGTAGTCCATTTTCCATCTTCCTCTCCGAGATCGTGAACCGTGAACTGTTAAACGAACAAGGCTTTTATAATAGTAATGACCTTAACGCAAAACTTGGTACAAAGTAAAGGGGCGCAAATCGTGGCGGGACAGGCTCGCGTTTTTTTCGAGGCCGGTTCCAAAGATAGAAGACACGATGGAGAATATGTCTTTACAGATTCTCGTTCCTGTGCAATAAGAACATGTCACTCTTGCATTAAGCTCGGGAGGAGGCTTCAAGGTATGGCCCGGTCGCAGGCCTTAAGGAGGCCATCATCGTATAAGCTGCCGTCCATCCGGGAGGAGATAGAGGCATGGGAGAAGGCGTATTTTTCCCCTTGTGCCTGTTTGAGCAGTGAGTCCCGGGGAAGGGCAACCTATGAAAAGCCCTGTCCTACTCGTACGGAGTTTCAAAGAGACCGCGATCGCATTGTTTATTCCAATGCCTTCAGACGCCTCAAGCACAAGACCCAGGTATTTCTGTCTCCGCTGGGAGACCATTACCGCACAAGGCTGACACACACGCTGGAGGTCTCTGAGATTGCACGTACAGTTGCCCGGGCATTAAGGCTGAACGAGGATTTAACCGAGGCCATTGCCCTAGGACATGATTTGGGGCACACGCCGTTCGGACACGGCGGCGAGGTTGTGCTAAAGGAGATCTATTCAGAATCCTTCTCTCACCCAGAACAGAGCGTAAGGGTTGTGGATGTGCTGGAGAACCATGGCCGGGGACTGAATCTGACCTTTGAGGTTCGAGACGGTATTTTGAAGCATTCCAAAGGCTATGGGGCCGTCATCCCTGAAAACCCGGATGAAATGGCCGCCACTGTTGAAGGGAGGGTGGTACGCTTTGCCGATATCATGGCCTATCTCAATCATGATTTAGATGACGCGATTCGTAGCGGCGTCATCCAGCGGAAGCAGGTTCCAAAAGAGTGTACGGAAGTGTTAGGTCGTTCCCATTCTGAGCGTATCAGGACCATGATAAACGACATAGTCATAACAACCCGGATTGAGGATGGAGAGATGACCCTTGCTGTGAGTGAGCCGGTTTCCAAAGCAATGGCTACGCTCAGGCAGTTTCTCTATGACAATGTTTACAGGTCTGATCAGGTACACAGACAGTTTATCAAGGCCAAAAAGATCCTCTCAGAACTTTACTACTATCTTCTGGAAAACCAGGAGGTTTTTGAAAAAGAACTCAGAAAAATGGAGATGGGTGGTTTCTCTCCAGGTACAACCCAGGAGCGGAGGGTCTGTGACTTTGTTGCCAGCATAACCGACCGCTATGCCCTGAATCTTTACGAAGAGATCTTTTTCCCAACTCCATTGGTTTAATGGCGCTTATGGACGAACCCCGATTCATTCCCTATGAAGAGGCAAAAAAAATTGTGGCCGAAGTTGTCGAAATGGAGCATCCCACCGAAGACGGGAGGCGCATTTTCAACGTTTACAATCGCCAAGGTAGGTCAATATGTTGGTTTAACGCTGAAGATGTGGAAGCTGAGGTGGATGCCAGAGAGTTTGAAGACATAAAAGAACACATCCTACATTTCATTCCGGACTGGGCTGTGTAATCGTTACTCGTTACTCGAAATTCGTTATTCGGCTCACAATTTAGCGCAACCCTGCGCCAAAACATGCACTTTGTGTCCGATTTCCGGTTTCCGATGACGGACAAGGCCTCAAAATCCTTTCCATAAAACGGGGCCGGGAATTAGCTTTTGCTTCAGCATGATCCTCTCTGTTTGTTTCCAGGCACCAACATCAAACCTTCGAGTCGCATCAGTCCGTTGAGGCCGTTCAGCCTGTTAATCAATAACCCCTTTTGGCATGGGCTCTGAATATTCTCCCCCAAGGAGATAACCACCGTCAAGCCGCAGTACACTGCCGGTCATGAAGGGTGCGTCCCGAATTACGAAGAGCACGGCCCTGGTCACGTCTTCAATCGTGCCGATTCGTTGAAGCAGGGTATGATCTATGATCTCATTGCGCTGCGCCTCGGTCAGCAGGCCCCACCCTCGGGTTTCAGGGCCATGGCGAGACTCAAAAAATCCGAGCATGATCTCGTTGACCCTGACTTCTGGTGCGGCTTCTCGTGCCCAGGTCTGGGTGAACGATGAGACGGCCCTATTTGCCGCGGCATATCCATCGTTAAAGACCCGTCCTGCCGGGCCGCTTCTGCCAATGAGTCCCGCAATGGATGAGATATTGACCACCACACCATCGCCGGAGGCTTTAAGGTACGGAAGGGCCGAACTGTAGACCCACCATTTTGCCCGGAGTGTGGTAGCCATTTCCAGATCCCATTGTTGACGAACATACGCCCCGTGCACCACCGGCCATCCCCCGCGCTCTATGTTGTTGATTAGAATGTCAAGGCCGCCGAACTTGTCTATGGCCTTATCAACGAGGGGGGGGACCTTGTTTGTATCAAGGAGGTTTGTCCTGACAGCGAGGTAGTCGGCGCCTGCTTCTTCAAAGTCTTGTTTCATCTGTGCGAGAGACTCTTCCCAGTCATAATAGGTTAGCACCACTTTGACCCCTTCCCTGGCCAGAGCAAGTCCGATCCCTTTTCCGATTCCCTTGATAGCACCCAGTACCAGTGCCACTTTTCCATGGAGTTCCATCAAAATCCTCCCTGAATCCCAACCTGGAGAGGCTGGAGTCAAATCCCTTTGTGATGGTCTTTGATGCCTCCAAACAGTCTGCCCTTGATCCACTCGATACCAAACCGCATTAAGGCTACGTCATCTTCTTCCAGGGCTTTAATCACTTCCTCTTCAATAGGATGGGTCTTCCAAAGCCTCTTTTCAAAAACAAGACCCCTGAATCTGTCAAGATCGTAACAGGCCAAATAAAACAATTCGTTTTCTCTATGCGTAAGCCGCCTTCTCCCACTTCGGTTTTTTAGGGATATGATATCCATCAACAGGTCATTCATCTCATCATAGAGGGCGACCGCTTGGTCTTGTTTCCACTCCTTGACTGTCCATGCCTTGGATTCCTGAAAACCGAGGCAGTGCGGTTCCTTGATAATGATGTAGAATTCCTCGCAGGTGTGCTGATTCGGTTTTCTTTGTGTAATGCGCGCGAGGGGATAGATACGGCACGAGCCTGGTCTATCCGCGTAGACCGTACAGCCCGCTTTGCTCACGAACGGACAGTTAAGGTTCTCATGCGCCAGCATCTTGAGGGTGACGACCGGCAAACCAGACGCCGGGCCTATGTGATGCGTGGTGTAGCGCTTCAGAAACTCTCCGGAGGAGAGCTTCAACCTCTTTTTGAGACGCAGGATATCGTATGGAGTCAAGCATTGATTCAGGTCGCGGCAGCAGCGCTTAAAACATTCAATGCCTGGATGGCAAAAAAAATGGAAGGTATCATCCAAGGAAAGTTTCTGAAAATGTATCATAAGATAGAACTTATTAGCGTTGCTTCGCTACGCAAGCAGGCATGATGAAATCTTGGTATGGTGGAATAATGGGTCGTTCGGAAATCGTGAACCGAATAATGAATAACTAATGAAGCATGACGCCTGTTGACCACAACTTAATTTTCCTTTACCATTTCAATAGAGATAAAGTCAACTAGATTGGCTGGCCTTTAGGGGGTCATAATCTGTGCCTGACCGGCTTGCTCCTCGGACGTGAAGCGCTGCTGCAAGGCAGAACTCCCGCCCTTTAGGGCGGGGAGTTTCACTCTTCTGACCAAAGCAGCCTATCATGCATAATTTTTCGCAAGGAACTTGTCTGACAACCCTGGTTACAATAAATGCACTTACAATATATAGTATCTGACGACACTTTTAACAACAACATAAAGTATGCGATGGCATTCGCATTGTTATTGTTGAACACATGCTCAAGTTCCCCTTAAAAAGGCCTTGACAAGATGGACGCATGATGATAAAAGAGAAGCCTTTGTGTAGGGGCCTGTAATCCCGTGAATTTCTTTGTAAAATATTCCAAATTTCTTCAGATCAAGCAGTACTTTTACGCGATATTTAACGACTACCCCAGATCGCTTAAAATCCAGGAGGGTGCCTAACAACTAAACAGCATTTTTTTGTCCCACAGGCAGGTCACTTTCCCCCTTTTCAGGGGCCTTAACGGGTACTGACAGGAGGAATATTGCGAAAGTAATAATATTAGTATGTAAGGCTTCGTGTGTTTTTATTAGTGCGTTATGAAACAGACCATGAGACGAAGGCTCAAGACTTAAAGGAGCCGGGGAAACTTAGCTGAAAGGGGGGATGTAATAGCTATGGATAGTTAAACGGGAGATATAGCCGCATGGTGGCATGAAATGGAAATCTTCCCGGGAACCATTAAAAAATAGATTCAGGAGGTAAATCAATGCCAAGTTTTGTCATTCAAGAAAAATGTGACGGCTGCAAAGGCGGTGAAAAGACTGCCTGCATGTACATTTGTCCAAATGACCTGATGGTCTTGGACGCAACGGCCATGAAGGCGTATAACCAGGAGCCGGATCAGTGCTGGGAGTGCTTTTCGTGTGTGAAGATTTGCCCTACCCAGGCGATTGAAGTGAGAGGGTATTCTGATTTTGTTCCCCTTGGCTCCAGTGTCATGCCCATGAGAGGCACCGAGGATGTTATGTGGACCTGCAAGTTCCGAAACGGGACCATCAAGCGCTTCAAGTTCCCCATCCGGACTACACCAGAAGGCGCGGCCAATGCGTATGAAAGTCTGGTAGGTAAGGATCTTGACAGTAATTTGCTTGCTACTGAGGAAGCCGACGGCAAGACATTGGTTACGCCTCAGGCTACTGTCTAGGGGCCTGTCTATTAGGAAGGGTTTGATCAAGCAAAGAACTTAATCATTTTAAGGAGGATAAGGATATGGCAATACCGAATAAACCGACGGGAGAGCTTCTCGCGGTAAGGGATCCAGAGGTTGAAGAAAGAGAAGTCGATATTTTGATTGTCGGCGGTGGTATGGCTGCCTGTGGTGCCGCCTTTGAGGTCAAGAAATGGGCGCCTGACAAGAAAATCCTTTTGGTTGATAAGGCTGCTATGGAGCGAAGCGGTGCAGTCGCCCAGGGACTTTCGGCCATCAATACGTACATTGGCGAAAACACGCCTGATGATTACGTCCGGATGGTCCGAAATGACCTCATGGGCATTGTCCGCGAGGACCTCATTTTCGATCTGGGCCGACACGTGGACGACTCCGTTCATCTCTTTGAAGAGTGGGGGCTTCCTATCTGGAAAAAGAGTCCAGAGGGCAAAAACCTCGACGGCAAGAGGGGCCAGGAGATGGGCACCCTGAAGGAAGGGGCCCAGCCCGTTCGCACGGGCAAATGGCAGATCATGATCAACGGCGAGTCTTACAAGTGCATCGTGGCCGAGGCAGCCAAAAAAGCACTCGGTGAAGACAACATCCTGGAGAGGGTGTTCATCATAAAACTCCTCCTGGATGCCAACAAGGAGAACACCATTGCCGGTGCCGTCGGCTTCAGCGTCCGCGAGAACAAGGTGTATGTCATCAAGTGCAAGGCCATGATGGTTGCCTGTGGCGGTGCTGTGAACATTTATATGCCTCGTGCCCAGGGTGAGGGCAAGGGACGTGCCTGGTATCCTGTATGGAATTCAGGCTCCACTTATACCCTTTGCGCCCAGGTCGGTGCTGAGCTGACCATGATGGAAAACCGGTTCACGCCAGCCCGTTTCAAGGACGGCTATGGGCCGGTGGGTGCGTGGTTCTTGCTTTTCAAGGCCAAGACCCAAAACGGTTTGGGTGAGAACTATGTAGCCAGTGATTTTTCGAAGAAGGAGCTCGAAAAGTACGCACCTTACGGGCTTGCTGCTGTGACCCCCACCTGTCTGAGGAACCACCTCATGCTGGCGGAAATGAAAGAGGGCCGCGGTCCGATCATCATGGACACTGTAACCGCCCTGGCCGAGCTCGGCAAGACCATGGATAAGAAAGAGCTCAAGCACCTCGAATCCGAGGCCTGGGAGGACTTCCTTGACATGACCTGTGGCCAGGCCAATCTGTGGTGCGCACAAGACTGCGAGCCTGAAAAGAAGAACTCCGAGATTATGCCGACCGAGCCGTACCTGCTGGGTTCCCACTCCGGCTGCTGCGGTATCTGGGTCAGCGGGCCGGATGAAGACTGGGTCCCCGATTCCTATAAATGGGGGTACAACCGCATGACCACCGTTAACGGCCTCTTTACGGCCGGAGATGGTGTGGGTGCCTCCGGGCATAAGTTCTCCTCGGGCTCCCATGCTGAGGGTCGCATCGCCATCAAGTCCTTGTGTAGGTATGTACGTGACAACGCTGACTTTACGCCTACGATCAAGGAGTCCACACAGGAACTGGTGGACCTTGCCTACCAGCCGGTCAGGCTGTATCTGGACAACTGCCAGTACACTACAGCCCAGGACATCAACCCCAATTACCTGAAGCCCTCGGGCTTTGCCATGCGCCTGATGAAGGCTACCAACGAGTATGGGGGCGGCTGGGCGACCTACTATCAGACCAGTGGCACCAGCCTCAAGATTCTTATGGATATGTTCAAGGTCATGCATGAGGATTCGGAAAAGCTGGGCGCTGGCGACCTGCATGAACTCATGCGATGCTGGGAGATGAGGCACCGGCTGTGGACCGTGGAGGCCCACTGCCGACACATCCTGTTCAGGGAGGAGTCCCGCTATCCGGGCTTCTACTACAGGGCAGACTTTCCGGGAACCGATGATGCGAATTGGTTCTGTTTTACCAATTCCAAGTATGATCCGGCAACCGGAGAGTGGACCTGCAAAAAGGTCGACTATCATAAGATTATCCCTGACTAGGATTTCGTATCCTTTATGATGGGATGATATCCTGGACCTCCAGGCGCCGCGCAGGCGGCGCCTGGAGATTTTTTATACATAGCGTTAAATAACTGCGCATGATGCAGAGTTCATGCTTTGCATACCGTTTATTCCGGCCTACCTATGCGCAAAAACTTATGTCGTTATGTATAAGGTCGGTTTTCATGTGCATTTCTCGCAATTTCATGTGCATTTTTCGCGATTGATTAAGAAGTTATAATAGCAACGGAGGAATAGCATGACAGAAGAACAAAGAGCTGAAGAAAAAAAGGGGAGCATCCTGGTTGTGGGAGGAGGTATTAGCGGGTTGACAGCAACCCTTGAAGCCGCTGAAGTGGGTTATGAGGTTTTTCTTGTGGAAAAAAATCCTTACCTGGGCGGCAGGGTCGCTCAGTTGAAGCACTACTTTCCTAAGCTATGTCCTCCGACGTGCGGCCTTGAGATCAATTTTAGAAGGATTAAGGATAATCCCAGGATCACTTTCTATACCCTGGCAGAGGTTGAGAACATCTCAGGAGCCCCTGGAAATTATGACATCACCATCAAACTGAATCCCCGCTATGTGAACGAAAAGTGCACCTGTTGCGGCGAGTGTGAAAAGGCTTGCATGGCAAAGATCCCCAATGAATTTAATTTCGGTATGGGTACCACCAAAGGGGCCTATTTACCCCACGAAATGGCCTTTCCCATGCGCTACGTCATTTCTCCCCAGATTATGGGCACGGAGGACGCAAAAAGGTGTGTGGAGGCATGTCAATACGATGCCATTGACCTGGAGATGCAGCCCCAGACGGTTAACCTAAAGGTCGGTGCCATCATCTGGGCGACGGGTTGGAAGCCCTATGATGCTTCCAAGATAGACAATTTAGGGTTCCAATATCAGAACGTCATTACGAACATGATGATGGAACGCCTTGCCGCGAGCAACGGCCCCACCAACGGGAAAATCTTGCGACCCTCGGATAACAAAAAGATTTCACGGATTGCCTTTGTTCAATGCGCAGGTTCAAGAGACGAAAATCATCTGCCATACTGTTCCTACATCTGCTGCATGGCCTCGTTGAAACAGGCCACCTATGTGAGGGAGCAGTACCCTGAGGCACAGATTTATGTATTTTATATTGATATCAGAGCACCCGGATTCCGTTACGAAAAATTTTATAAAAAGATCAAAGAGGATGAGAATATCTTCCTGATTAAGGGCAAAGTGGCCGAAGTTCAGGAAGATCCCAGCACCAAGGATATCACGGTTGTGGCAGAAAATGCAGTAACCGGCGAAAAGATCCAAGAAACAGTTGACATGGCCGTGCTGGCCACAGGGATGGTTCCGAACACGGCTGATACCAAGTTGCCAGGTGGGGTTAAGTGCGATCCTGATGGCTTTGTGGTTTCGGATCTTGCACAAGGGGGAATGTTTGCCACGGGTTGTGCCGTGAAGCCATTGGATGTGATTTCATCCAATCAACATGCTACTGGTATGGCCCTTAAGGCCATTCAAACTTTGGTGAGCAGCTAGGAGGTAATCAATGGAGAAAAAGTTAGGCGTATATATCTGCAAAGGTTGCGGGATCGGAGAGGCCCTCGATATAGAGAGACTGGAAAAAAAGGTTCCCCCAAAAATAAAGATCTGCAAGAACCATCCCTTCTTGTGCGGGCCAGACGGCATAGAGCTTATTAAAAATGACATAGATAGTGAGGGGGTTAACACGGTCGTTATTGCTGCCTGTTCCCGGCGTGTGCTGTACGACGTCTTTGATTTTGGCCCGGCGGTGATTGTGGAAAGGGTCAATCTCAGGGAAGGCGTGGTCTGGAGCCATAAACCCCAAGAGGAGCACATGACGGGCGAAGAAGGTGGCCCCCAGGTAGATGAGCTGATTCAAGAGATGGCTGAAGACTATCTCCGCATGGGTCTGGCCGAGGCCGAGAAGATACTTCCGGCCGAGCCTTACCAACCGGAGGAGCCCATTAACAAACGGATCATGGTACTGGGAGGCGGTGTCACCGGCCTGAGTGCGGCCCTGGAGGTGGCAAAGGCTGGCTATGAGGCCACGGTTATTGAAAAGGAGCCTCAGGTCGGCGGGTTTGCAGCTAAACTCCGCAAACAGACGCCGTGGACCCACCCTTATGAGAACCTGCAGGAACCTGTCATTGAGCAGATCATCAAAGAGGCTGAAGCCCATCCCAAGATTGAGATCCGCACTGGCATAGAAGTGGCCCGTATCGCCGGTTCCCCTGGACTTTTCGATGTCACCTTCAAGCCTACGGGCACCAAGAGCGCGTGGGATATACCGGAACCTGTGGAGGAGGTTGAGGGAGCAGAGGCCCCACCGCAACCGCCTGGTGCTGAGGAGGCCACCCCCGAGAACCCTGCCAACATCTTGGCCAAGAATCCGGATGCAGAGCGTTTTGGGGCGGTTATTTTAGCCACGGGTTGGAAACCATATGAGCCCAAAGCGGCTGAAGAGCCTAAAGCTGAAGAGCCTAAAGAAGGCGAAGAACCCAAAGAAGGTGAAGAGCCCAAAGAGGGCGAAGAGGCCCAAGAGGCCAAAGCGTTTGAGCATTTGGGGTACGGGAAGTTTGCCGATGTGGTAACCAACGTGGCCCTAGAGGAAATGGCCGCCCAGGGCAAGATTCTGAGGCCATCTGACGGGAAACCAGCCACCAGTGTGGCCTTTGTTCAGTGTCCTGGCCAGGGTACTGACGAAGATTTTCCTTATGCGTCGTCCATTATCAGCATGGTTGCCCTGAAGCAGGCCAAGTATGTCCGGGAAGACAACCCGGATGCAAAGGCCTACATCTTTTATCAGCACATGCGCACACCCGGGCAGAATGAATACTTTTACAAAAACGCCCAGCAAGACGAAGGGATCTTTCTGACCAAAGGGGATGTGGTGAGTGTCTCTGAGAATGGTAACGGTTCCCTTGTGGTAGAGGTCAACGACACCCTCCTTGGTGAAAACATCAAGGTGAGCGTGGACATGGTCGTTCTGGGAACGGGTATGGTGCCCACCACAAAGGATGATCCGGTTCTAAATCTGGCCTATCGTCAGGGGCCCGCTTTTCGGGATCTGGATCTCTTTGAAGGATATTGCGATTCGAATTTTATCTGTTTCCCTTATGAAACCCGAAGGACCGGTATATATACGGCAGGATGCGTACGTCGGGCCATGGGCATCCAAGAATGCAGGGAGGATGCGACCGGCGCGGCCCTCAAGGCGATTCAGTGCATTGAATCCGCCAATCGAGGCGTGGCGGTTCACCCCAGGTCAGGGGATATGACATACCCGGATTTCTTCTTTCAGAGGTGCACCCAGTGTAAGCGATGCACCGAAGAATGCCCGTTCGGCGCTCTGGATGACGATGAAAAGGGAACGCCGCTTCCAAACCCAACACGATGCCGAAGGTGTGGCACCTGCATGGGGGCTTGCCCGGAACGTATCATCGGGTTTGCGGATTACAATATTGACTCGATCGGTTCCATGGTCAAGGCCATCGAGGTCCCCGAGGAGGACGAGGAAAAACCGAGGGTCCTTATCCTCGCCTGTGAGAATGATGCCTATCCGGCCCTTGATCAGGCTGCGCTCCATGGGCTGACATACTCGCCCTTTGTAAGGATCATTCCGGTACGCTGCCTTGGGTCGGTCAATGTGGTGTGGATCAAGGACGCCCTGTCCAAAGGGATCGATGGCGTCCTGACGATTGGCTGCAAGTTTGGCGATGACTACCAATGTCACTTTATCAAGGGAAGCGAACTGCTTAATATTCGCATGGACAAGATCGGTGAGGCCTTAAAGAGCTTGGCCCTTGAGAAAGAGCGTGTGCAGCAGGTCCAGATTGCTATTGACGAATACGACAAGATTCCAGGCATCATCAAGGAATTCATGGACACCATAGAGGAGGTTGGCCCCAACCCCTTCAAGGGCTTCTAGTCAGGTCTTTACAGTGATGTATCCAGACCTCTTTTTGGCACATCACTTTAAAAATACCTTTTTCGGTTTGGGCGAACTAATTAGGTGGTAACGGTATGAGGAGGTATGAAAATGGCAAATAGCTACTGGGTGGAACCTGACATTAAATTTGTCAAGCAGCTTATGGGACTTGGGGGAGAGACACTTAAGAAGTGCTTCCAGTGCGCGACGTGTTCTGTGGTGTGTCCCATCTCCCCGGACGAAAAACCCTTTCCAAGAAAGGAGATGATCGCAGCTCAGTGGGGGTTGAAGGACAAACTCGTTGGCAACATGGATGTTTGGCTCTGCCATCAGTGTAATGATTGCTCGAGTTACTGTCCGAGAGGGGCAAGGCCTGGGGATGTGTTGAATGCTGTGAGAAGTTACAGTATTCAGCAATATGCTTGGCCGAGCTGGCTGGCCAGGATTGTACCCGATGCCAGATTATGGTGGCTGCTTCTCGCCATACCGGTGGCCATTTTTCTTGTACTCTTAGGGGGAACCGGGTATTTGAAGATACCAGCGGGTGAGATCGAATTTGCAAAGTTCTTTCCAACTTTGCTTGTGGATATTATTTTTGTCCCCCTGGCAACCGTATGGCTCCCCCTGGTATTCGGAATCGGGATCTACAGGTTCATGAATGATATCCACAAGAATGCGCTTGCGGAGGGAAAAGCGAAGCGCAAGGACTTAAATATTCCCGATTTTCTGAAAAGTGTGGTTTGTATACTTCCTACCATTCTGAGACATAGCAAGTTTTCCCAGTGCAGCACAAATAAAGACAGGTATCTTGCTCATATCTTAGTGCTTTTTTCATTTATCGGGCTTTTTGTCGTCACGAACTTCTTCTTTGTGGCTTTGTATATACTGCATGAGCCTGGACCTTATTCCCTGGCTAACCCTGTAAAGATCCTGGCCAATGTCAGTGCTATTGCACTCTTTATTGGCGTCCTGCTGATGATCTCAAACCGGCTTAAAGACAAGGGTAGTAATGTGGGCAAAGGGAGCTATTTTGACTGGTCCCTGATCGTTCTGGTGCTTGGCCTGGTCGTCACCGGGGGGCTGTCGGAGTTGACGAGATTGGCCCATTTACCCGCTGTTGCCTATCCTATGTATTTTACCCATTTGGTTTTTGTCTTCTGTCTGTTTGCTTATTTACCGTATTCCAAACTGGCCCATTTGGTCTACCGAACGCTGGCCATGGCCTACTCCCGATATGCCGAGCGGGAACCGTGTGAATAGAAGGTAGTTGAGAAGACCTCCTCGACTCATATAGAACATTGCTTTCTCAAGATGCCCTTTGAGCTCGTCTAGAGATGGGCTCAAAGGGCATTTTTATTTCGCTCTCGAAAACCTCGTCCTGTGGACGGGATCAGCCGCTCGCTTTTCGGTTCAACGGGGCTTGCTGCAGGGAGCTTCAATGAACTACAGACCCAGACCCTGGAAGTCCCCCTTTGGGGGGACGAAGCAAAGCCACGTCCTCCGGGGGTGGTTGTTTGTTGAAGTGGCTGCTTTTGGGGGATACGGCTGACAGCGGGTTTCAGCTCACACGCATTCTAACACCGAATCACAAGGCTCGGCAGGTAAGGGGGAAACATACTTCTGATTTTTGCGGAGCAAAAGAAAAGATAAGGGAGATACCTTGAAAAGCATCTCCCTTTATCATTTTTAGTTAGGGCTTAAGTATGAAGCACTATTCGCCCGTTGCTGCACCGTGTAGCTTGATTTCAACCTTTTCGGTCAGACCCTCGTAGTATTCGCGGAGGATCGCAAGAACCTCATCCCGTCCGAAGTGATCCGGAATCTTCCCGCCTTCTGAGAGAAGCTTGCGAAGCATGGTTCCACTGAGCAGGACACGGTCTTCCTTTGAATGCGGGCAGGTTCTCAGTGATGCCATGCCGTCACACTTGTAGCAGTAAAAAGTCCAGTCGATCTTCAGGGGTTTGCAGAGCAGAGCCTTTCCAGGTTCTTCAGGTTGTGGAATTTTGTCAAAGATCGTCTGGGCTTCAAACATGCCGTAGAAGTCACCCACACCTGCATGGTCGCGGCCGATGATCATACGGGAGCAGCCGTAGTTCTGGCGGAAGGTTGCATGGAGCAGTCCTTCTCTTGGGCCAGCGTAGCGCATGTCAAGGGGATATCCGCCTTGCAAGACCTTGTCTTCGACAAAATAGTTCTTGACTAGGACATCGATACATTTGACGCGGACCTCGGCAGGAATATCCCCAGGTTTGAGGTTGCCGACGAGGGAATGGATAAACACACCGTCACAAACCTCAATGGCGATCTTACAAAGGTATTCGTGGGATCGGTGCATGGGGTTCCTAAGCTGCATGGCTGCGATTTCGCTCCATCCTCTTTCCTCGAAGATCTTGCGGGACTCAGCAGGTCTCATATAGATGCCGGCGTACTTGGTGGGGTATTCAGCTTCGCTCAAGACCTTGACAGGACCGGCAAGATTAACATCCTTTTGATTCATGACCATCTGGACACCTGGATGGTCATCTTTAGCAATCTTCCAGAATTCTTCAGCAGTCGCGGTTCCTTCACCCATGAAGACCTTCTCGCACTCGAATTTCTTGTCGGCCTCGGTCATTTCGTATTTTTCGGTGACCTTCATTGTAGCCATGATTTCGTCTCGTTCCGGATCACGAAGAGCAATCTCATCGCCCTCGTTGATACTGTCAGCATCTTCCTTTGATACAGACATAGTTACTGGAATGGGCCAGAAGGTTCCATCAGCCATCAGAAAGTTTTCGCACACGCCCTTCCAGTCGGCCTTTGTCATAAAGCCATTCAGAGGGCTGAAACCGCCGATGCCCATCATGATCAGGTCGCCCTTCTCACGCGGGGAGATATCAATCTTTTTGAGACCTTCAGCCTTTTTCTTTTCTTCTTCTAATTCAGCTCCTTCAAGCAAGCAGCAGATTAAACCTTTGCCGCCATGAGGTGGAATCAATTTAGACATTTTCTTACTTCTCCTTTCTCAATTGGACTTGTACTTACCATTGACTCAATAGTTCTAGCCTTCATGAAATTCATATTTATGCTTCAGGATATCCTGGGCCTCTCCTCCTTTCCTCTGATTTTTCTATTTCTCAGATTTGTTTTGCTCGAAGAGGTCAAATTGATTTGTTTTGGCAGGGGTTTAACTGGGACCTCTTGAACCAAAAATATCAAAAAGCAAGGCATCTAAGCACCACAAATGTAACGGAAAAATAGAATGTATCTTTTAGTATAACCCCTCCTCTTTGTCAAGGACAAAATTCTTGACTTTTAATACCTTAGTTGCTAATCAGCAGGATGCATTCACCACTTTTTTTTGCCAGCGGTGTTGCCAATTTCTTGTTTTGAAGTTGGCTTTTTTTGTGAAACAAGTTACACTTCCAGCAACCGGTTCAGGGGGTAAGGAATACTGCTGAACGATCACCACTTCCAGAGATCGGACGATGACAATGAAATTAGACGAGCAGATTATAACCAAGGCCATCATAGAGCGGTTCACCCAAAAATGGATCGATCATCTATCCCTTGATGTTGCCATTGTGGGTGGAGGGCCGTCCGGGTTGGTGGCAGCCTATTACCTGGCTAAGAATGCGAAGAAGGTGGCCATTTTTGAGCGTAAGCTGAGCATCGGAGGCGGGATGTGGGGAGGCGGGATGATGTTAAATGAGATTGTGGTTCAGGATGAAGGGAAAAAGGTTCTAGATGAGCTGCACATTTCCACGCACCCCGTTCAAACAGGATACTATACAGCGGATGCCGTAGAGGCCACCACGACCTTAGCCTCCAAGGCCTGCCAGGCGGGGGCAAAGGTCTTCAACCTCATGAGTGTAGAGGACGTGATCATCCGTCAGGCAGATGGCCCGGAATCGGCCAGGGTGGTTGGCCTAGTGGTTAACTGGACGGCCGTTGAAAAGGCCGAGCTTCATGTAGATCCTTTAACCGTCCATGCCCGCTACACCATTGATGCCACGGGGCATGCTACCGAATTGATGCATATCATACAAAAAAAATCCGGATCAAGGCTCTTGACCCAAACAGGGAAGGTGATGGGTGAGAAGTCTCTATGGGCTGAGGTGGCGGAACATTCTACCCTTGAAAACACCCGCGAGGCCTTTCCAGGTGTATATGTGACAGGCATGGCTGCCAACGCCACATTTGGCTCTTACCGGATGGGTCCCATTTTCGGAGGGATGCTCCTTTCCGGCAAAAAGGCCGCGGAACTCATTGTTCAGCGGTTAGAAGACAAGTAATTAAATAGTATAAGAATTTCCTTTTGCTGCCTTGCAGGTATTCGTCAAAGGGTTGCGGTTGCGCAGCTTGTTTAGCGCAAAGCTTCACTTCGTGTCGGTGCTCGGTTTACGTCAAACGGCCCGCCCGGCCCGCCCTGGCGCGACAGAAGCTGGACAATGCCAAGGAGAGAAAAATGCGGTCTGG